>Ga0335075_10002716_pt1 | contig 28261 bp, 31 predicted proteins | sample Lox_Sample_24_FD_206723 | JGI IMG/M metagenome (GOLD analysis project Ga0335075, IMG submission 206723) | Soil microbial communities from Loxahatchee National Wildlife Refuge, Florida, United States - Lox_Sample_2.4 | ecosystem: Environmental > Terrestrial > Soil > Wetlands | place: USA...
CAAGGACACGCGCGCCACCGAGGAATCCCTGGCGCGCCGCATCGCCGCGTCGAACGACGCGCGCGCCGCGCGTGCGGCCAGCGTGCCGAAACTGGCCTATCCGGAAGAGCTGCCGGTCTCGGCGAATCGCGACGAGATCCGCCGCGCCATCGAGCAGCATCCCGTCGTCATCGTCTGCGGCGAGACCGGTTCGGGCAAGACCACGCAGCTGCCGAAGATTTGTCTCGAAGCGGGCCGCGGCGTCGCGGGCATCATCGGCCACACGCAGCCGCGCCGCATCGCCGCGCGCGCCGTCGCGTCGCGCATCGCGGAGGAGCTGGACGCGCAGCTCGGCCAGCTGGTCGGTTACAAGCTGCGCTTCCAGGATCGCAGCCGTCCGGAGGGCCTGATCAAGCTGATGACCGACGGCATCCTGCTCGCCGAAACGCAGGGCGACCGTTTCCTCGACAGCTACGACACGATCATCGTCGACGAGGCGCACGAACGTTCGCTGAACATCGACTTCCTGCTCGGCTATCTGAAGTGGCTGCTGCCGAAGCGGCCGGATCTCAAGATCGTCATCACGTCGGCGACGATCGATCCGGAGCGCTTCTCGAAGCATTTCAACGACGCGCCGATCATCAACGTCTCAGGCCGCAGCTATCCGGTCGAGGTGCGTTACCGCGCCGTCGAGCTCGACGAAGACGACGAAACCGCCGTCGACGAGCAGGCCGCGATCCTCGGTGCCGTCGACGAGCTGTGGGGCGAGAAGCCCGGCGACATCCTCGTGTTCCTCAGCGGCGAGCGGGAGATCCGCGAGACCGCCGAGTCGCTGCGCAAACATCATCCGCACAACTGCGAGATCCTGCCGTTGTACTCGCGGCTGTCGCAGGACGAGCAGCAGCGCGTGTTCCGCCCCAGCGGCAAGCGCCGGGTCGTGCTGGCTACCAACGTGGCGGAAACCTCGTTGACCGTGCCGGGCATCCGCGCCGTGATCGACACCGGTGTTGCGCGCATCAGCCGCTACAGCCATCGCAGCCGCCTGCAACGCCTGCCGATCGAGAAGATCTCTCAGGCGTCGGCGAACCAGCGCTCGGGCCGCTGCGGCCGTGTCGGCCCCGGCATCGCGATCCGCCTGTACTCCGAGGACGATTTCCGCGCGCGGCCGGAGTTCACCGAGCCCGAGATCCAGCGCACGAACCTCGCGGCCGTCATCCTGCAGATGCACGCGCTGAAGCTCGGCGACATCGAGGCCTTCCCGTTCGTCGAACCTCCCGACGGCCGCTACGTCCGCGACGGCCAGCGGACGCTGCGCGAGCTCGGCGCGTTGACGGAAGAGGGCGAGCTCACCGACATCGGCCGGCGCCTCTCCAAACTACCGCTGGATCCGAAGCTCGGCCGCATGATGCTGGCCGGCGCGGACGAACACTGTCTCGAGGAAGTCGCCATCATCGCCTCGGCGCTGTCCGTGCCGGACCCGCGCGATCGTCCCGCCGACAAGCAGACGCAGGCCGACCAGAAACATGCCCCGTTCCGCGACGAGCAATCCGATTTCCTGTCGCTGCTCAAGCTCTGGACGGCGTTCCGCGAGCAGCGCGACAAACTGTCCCGCGCGAAGCTGCGCGGCTGGTGCAAGGAGAACTTCCTCTCCTATCTACGCCTGACCGAGTGGCACGACGTCCACAGCCAGGTGATGGAAGTGGTGAAGGGCGAGCTCGCATTGCCGCTGAACGCGCAACCCGCCAAGTACGACGCCATCCACCGCGCGTTGCTCGCCGGCCTGCTGTCGCAGATCGCGGAGCGCAAGGAACAATCCGAGTACCTCGGCGCGAACGGCACCAAGCTCGCCATCCACCCCGGTTCCGGCCAGTTCAAGGCAAAGCCGCAGTGGATAGTCAGTGCGGAACAGGTGCAGACCACCAAGGTGTACGCGCGCAACGTGGCGCGCATCGATCCGCGCTGGGTCGAGGACGTCGGCGCGCACCTGATCCGCCGGCAGCACTACGACCCGCACTGGGAACGGCGCGCCTCGCGCGCGGCCATCTACGAACGCACGACGTTGTTCGGCCTGACGCTGACCACCGGCCGCAGCATCCCGTACGAGAAGGTGGATCCGAAAGCCGCGCGCGAGATGTTCATCCGCCACGCGCTGGTGCTGATGGAGTACGACTCGCGCGCGCCATTCTTCGAGCACAACCTGAAGCTGCTGGAAGAGACCGAATACCTGCAACAGAAGGGCCGGCGCGTCGACCTGCTGGGCGACGAAGAGCAGTTGTACGCGTTCTTCGACGCGAAGGTGCCCGAGGGCATCTCGACCGGCGCCGCGTTCGAACAATGGCGGCGCGGCGCGGAGAAGCAGTCGCCGAAACTGCTGTGGCTGACCGAGAAGGACATCGCTCCGGGCGACGCCGAGCTCGATGCCGCGCGTTTCCCGGACCACCTGTCTGCAGGCCCGCTGGTCGTGCAGCTGCGTTACCGCTTCGAGCCGGGCAACGAGGACGACGGCGTCTCCGCGCTGGTCCCGCTGCACGTGCTCAACCAACTACCCGAAGAGCCGTTCGAATGGCTGGTGCCCGGCCTGCTCGACGAGAAGATGGAAGCGCTGGTGCGTTCGCTGCCGAAGAACCTGCGCGTGCATTTCGTGCCGGTGCCCGAGGCGATGACGCGTGTGCGGCCGTACATCGATCCCGGGGTCGGCTCGCTGCACGCGCAACTCGCGGCCGCGCTGCTGCGCACGTACGGCGTGCAGGTGCCGCGCGACGCGTTCCGCGAAGACCTGCTGCCGCCGCACCTGCGCATCAACTTCGTGCTGATGGACGACGCCAACAAGGTCGTCGCCCGCTCGCGCAGCCTGCAGGCGCTGCGCGATCGCCACGCCGGCACGGCGCAGCAGGAGTACGCCAAACAATCCGAGCTGACCACCGGCGCGCGCACGTGGGTCTTCGGCGATCTGCCCGAGAAGCAGGACGCGGCGCCCGGTGTCCGCAAGCAGGTCGGATATCCCGGCCTGGTGGACGAGGGCGACAGCGTCGGCCTGCGCGTGTTCGCGACGCCGCCCGAGGCGCGCATGAGCCACGAACGCGGCGTCGCGCGCCTGGTGCGCCTGGTGCTGGCGCGCGATCTCAAGCCGCTGCGCCGCGATCTCGCCGTGAACGTGCAGGCGGAGATCGCGTACAAGGCGTTGGCCGCGCATCCGTTCGTGAATCCGGAGCTGGTCGCCGGGCGGGATCTGCGCGAGGACCTGCTCGATCGCGTCGTGATGACGGTGTTCGTCGAGGATGGGCAGCCGGTGCGCAGCGCCGCTGCCTTCGACGCACGCGTGTCGATGAAGCGCGGCGGCATCGGACTGCCCGCGCAGGAGATCTCGCGCAGCCTGCAGGGCGCGTTCGAGCGGCTCACGCGCATCAACGCCGCGCTGGCGAAGGCGCCGCCCGCGACCGCGGCGGACGTCCGCGCGCAGCTGGCCTGGCTCGTGCCCGCGGGGTTCCTGCTGACGACGCCATGGGAGCGGCTGCGCGAATTCCCGCGTTACCTGCACGCGATCGAGCAGCGGCTCGAGAAGGCTCCGGCGAATCCGAAGCGCGATGCGCAGCTGGCCGCCGAGATCGCGCCGCTGGAGGCGAAATACCGCGACCGCGTGAAGTTCGAACGCGGATTGCGGCCGCCGGGCGGCGACGAGTTCCGCTGGTTGCTCGAGGAGTTCCGCGTGTCGCTGTTCGCGCAGCAGCTGAAGACGCGCGTGCCGGTCTCGGCGCGCCGCCTGTCGGACGCGTGGGCGGAGCGCGAAAAAATGCCGCTCGTCTAGATTGATTCGCGGCCCGGCCACCGTCTCACTGCGATGACGGTCAAGGTCCCCGCGCTGACGCTCGGTTTCTGGCTCATCAAGATCCTGGCGACGACGCTCGGCGAAACCGGCGGCGACGCGGTGTCGATGTCGATGAACCTGGGTTACCTGGTCGCCACGATCATCTTCATGGCGGTCTTCGTGGTCGCGCTGCTGCTGCAAATCCGGACGACGGACTTCCGCGCTCCCATCTACTGGGCGGCGATCGTCGCCTCGACCACCGTCGGCACGACGCTCGCGGATTTCGCGACACGGTCCATCGGTCTCGGTTATCCGGGTGGCACGCTGCTGCTCGGCGGACTGCTGGCCGCGTCACTCGTGATCTGGCGCCTCGCGCTCGGCAGCATCGATGTGTCGTCGATCGACAACCGGGCGGCCGAGTCCTTCTACTGGCTGACCATCATGTTCTCGCAGACGCTCGGCACCGCGCTCGGGGACTGGACCGCGGACACGGCCGGCCTCGGCTATCTCGGCGCCGCCGCCATCTTCGCCGGCCTGCTGGCCGTCATCGTCGCGTTGCACTTCCTGACGCGGGTATCGAAGACGATCCTGTTCTGGTCCGCGTTCGTGTTGACGCGGCCGCTCGGTGCCGTCGTCGGCGATTTCCTCGACAAGCCGCTCGATCATGGCGGCCTCGCATTGAGTCGCTACGCGGCCAGCGGCGTGCTGTTCGTCGCGATCGCGCTGCTCGTCTGGTGGCTGCCGCAGCGTCCGGCGCAACGCGCGCATTGACGAGCGCCGGTTGACGGGAGGCGGGGCGGTTGACGATAGTTAGCCCGTACGCCGACCGTCAGGAGCCGATGTGAGATACGTCCCGATTCTGGTGCTGTGTGCGCTGCCGATGGCCCCCGCCCGCGCCGACGACGCCGAAGCGTTCCGCGAAATCGGCGCCGTGCTCGGCTGGCGCCTCGCGGCGCCGACGCTCGAGGCGAACTGCCGCGTGCTCGATCCCGGCGGCGCCGCGGTCCGCAAGAAATCCCTCGAGACCTGGACCAGCAAGAACGCCGCGCTGATCAAGTCCGTCGACGATCGCGTCGCCGAAGTCGTGCCGTTGCTGCTCGCCGGCGAGAACACCGCGCACCCGGTCGCGGATGTCGAGGACCACGTCCGGACGATGCTGCTCGAATCGCTGACGCCCGAGATCTGCAAGGCCGAGCGCGATCCGTCGCGCCACACCTGGACGAACAATGGCCTGCCGCACGTGCAGGAAGCGCTGGCCGCGTTGTACGACTGGCAGATGAGCCGCGCCGCGCGCTGAGGGTCGCACCGGCTTGCCACGCCGCAGGCCGTCGCGCAGAGTGGCAGCCGACCCGATCCCGAGAGGCCGCCATGTCCGTCAACGTTCTCGCGCTGGGGCTCGATCCCCGTTTCGCCGACTACAGCCAGATGCCCGGCCTCACGCCGCAGATGCTCGGGCAGTACATCGAGTCGCAGCTGCAGGTGGTCCGGGATCTCGGCTACTACGTCGAGAGTTGCCTGGTCGACACGGGCGAGACGGCGGAAGCGGTGACCAAACTACAGCTCGAGTCGCGCACGTTCGACTGCGTGTTGTTCGGCGCCGGCCTGCGCGCGCCGGCGCACCTGCTGCTGTTCGAGAAACTGCTGAACCTCGTGCACGCGCGCGCGCCGCTAGCGAAGATCTGCTTCAACACCAACCCGGCGGACAGCGCCGACGCCGTGCAACGCTGGGCCTGAAATAAAAAGGCGGTGGAGCTCGCACTCCACCGCCCGAAGAGAGAAGAGGTCATGCCACCCCTTCTCCGGGGTTGTCGGTGTCAGAGCGGCCGGAATTCGTGGGCGAACACGTAGTCCGCGACCTTGCGGCCCTGCTTGATGCCCTCGGTCTTGTCGAACGCCCAGTGGATGCCGAGATAGATGCGGCTCTGGCCGTTCTCTTCCTCCGCCTGCGACAGGTTGTCGAAGCTGCGCGGGCGATAGGGCCGCACCGTGCCGTCGTTCGCGCGCGTCTCGCCGTTGAACTCATCGGAGACGAACGTGAACGCGATCTTGTCGGTGCCATAGAAGTTGCGCAGCGTCTCGAACAGCGCGCCGCCGAACGTCGCGTGGCCCGACGGATAGCTGGGGAACGGCGGCGTGAAGTTGGGTCCCTGCAGGTTGCTCGCGGGCGCGCCGAGCGGCCAGAAGTGCGGATCGCCCAGCGTCGCGGGATTGCCGTCGCCGAGACCGGTCGGGCCCGTGCCCGGATCGGATTCGCGGATGCCGCCGACCGGACGCCAGAAGTCCCAGTAGTACTTCGACTCCCAGGACGCGATGCCTGCATCCGCCATGGAAACGTTCACCAGCGCGAACAACCGTGCGAGCTTGATGACGCTCGTTTCCTTCTTGCTGATCTCCGCGGTCACCTGGTTGTACAGGCGCGGCGGGGCACACAGGCTCGGCGTTCCGTCATACGCCCAGAACACGCCGATGAAGGCCTGCTCTTCGGTGCGCTGAGTCGGCGTGTGCACGCCGTCGCCGCCGAGCGACTTCACTTCGTTGTAGGCCGCCGTGTATGCCGCGGAATTCATCTTCGGCGGCGCGGGAATGCGGAACTGCTTCGAGCTGATGAGCACGAATGGCGTCACCTCTCCCCAGTGTGCGCCCATCGCGATCGGCGATTTGCCGATCGGATCCTGGCGCCAGTGTCCGGGCTGATCGCTGGTCGACCACTCGCCGTCCATTTTCGGGTCCGCGCCGGCCGAGTGATCGTTCGCGCGCATCGCGAGGATCAGCTTCGCGGCCTCCTTGCCCACGGCGACACCCGCCTGCTTCTGCGCGGCGCTCTTCACGATGATCCGGTTGAGATCCTCGTCCTGCAGCTGATCGAAATACGGCTTCTGCGACGGCCACATCGCGACCAGCGTGTCGTGCGCGGCGGCGATGATGGCGGCGTCCACGGACGCGGGCTTGCTCGCCGGCGTCGTCTTCGTATAGCGCTGGTAGCCGCCGACGATCGCGTTCGTCGCGTCGTACACGGCGATCTGCACGATGGCGACGGCGCGCGCGGAGCGGCCGGGGCCGAGCTGTTCGCCGAAGACGCGATTCTCGCCGGGCTGCACCGCCGTGTGATCGAGGCCGGATGCATCGATCGCGATCTGGTTCCAGTAGCGCAGCGTGTCCGCGCTGGACAGTGAGTCGCGCGTGGCCGAGTACGGCGTCGTCGTGGCGGCGAGCGTGGTCGCCTGGATGCGCGCACCGTAGACCTCGCTCGGATTGGCCGGTTTTTCCTGCGCGCTCGCGAGTCCGGCGCCTAACAACAGCGCGCAACCGAGTGCGGCCATTCGTTGGTGTGGGCTAACTAACATGATCTCTCCCTGGAAGGTGGGCTTGACGAGCGGTCAGAATAATCGCGCGACTTTTCACGACAACTTGTCGCGGACACACGACGTACCAGGGAGGTGAAAGACGACCCGTCTTGTAGGAGAATCCTGACCCCGAGGTGTCTCCACCGGATGTTGCGGCGACGGCGCCGAATCGAGGTCTAACTACGATGCTGTTGCCGTGGCTGTTCGGAAAGTTCGCGTTCTATTGCTCGATGTCGTGGTTCGCGCTCGCGTTGTTCGGTTTCTACGTTGCGAACAAGACCGGCTTTGTCGTGAGGTATGCCTTCTATCGTCTCGCCGTCGGCATCTTCGGTGCGATCTGCATCATGGCCCTGTGGACGTCGGTGATGCCGGCAGGTGAGTGGCTCCATTACTTCATGAGCTTCGGTGTCGTGCGTTACGCCGAGTGGACGATCGTGCTCTCGATCATGGCGGCAAATCAGTACACGAACCTGTTCCGGCTCGGCTGGCGCGGGCAGCTGTGGATATGGGTCGGCGTCGCAGGCAATGTCGGGTTCGATCGCCTGGCGGTCGCCTTGGGCTTCACAGATATCAAGTTCGGCTGCTGACATACACTCGAACCGGGATGAAACCGCACAGCCTCACCATCCGCCTCGCCACTCGTGCCGACGTCGCGGATATCGCCGCCATGTCACGCGACGAAATCGAGCGCGGTCTCGGCTGGAGCTGGACCGAGCCGCGCGTGGCGCGCGCCGTCGCGAGCGCGGATACGAACGTCATCGTCGCCGGCGCGCCCGGCGCCATCGCGGGCTTCGGCATCATGTCGTACGCGGAAGAGCACGCGCACCTGATGTTGTTCGCGGTGGCCGCGGCGCATCGCCGCCAGCGCGTCGGGTCGGGGATGCTCGAGTGGCTGGAGCGCGTGGCGCGTGATGCCGGTATGCGGACGATCCGTGTCGAGTGTCGGCGTACGAACGAAGCCGCGCGAAACTTCTATGGCGAGCACGGCTACGAAGAGGTCGCGATCAATCGCGGGTACTACCAACGCGTCGAAGACGCCGTGGGCCTGCAGAAGCACCTGTTCACCAAAACGGACCCGTCGCCCGACCCCTCTGCACCGCGCTGAGGCAACCGGCCCCAAACAGGCTCCCGGCTACGGATTTCTCCTCCAGACCGTGCGTGGCACGGAGGTTGCTCTATCTGCTCGTTGCCAGGCGACGAGGGCGAGCGAGCAATGTCACAACGGATCGTCGTGGTCGGCCACGGCATGGTCGGCCAGCGGTTTCTCGAAGCGTTGACGCGCGATAGCGGCGCGAAACTGTCGATCACGATGCTCGCGGAGGAGCCGCGGCTCGCGTACGACCGGGTCAACCTGTCGAAGTATTTCTCGGGCAGCAGCGTCGAGGACCTCACGCTGACGTCGCGCGAGTTTTTCGACCAGCACCGCATCGAGCTGCATTCCGGCGATCCGGTCGCCGCGATCGACCGCGCCGCGAAACGCGTCACGACGAGGAGCGGCGCGGAATACGAATACGACACGCTGATCCTGGCCACGGGCTCGAGCCCGTTCGTGCCGCCGATCCCGGGCAAGGACCGCGCGGGCGTGTTCGTCTATCGCACGATCGAGGATCTCGAGGCGATCAGCGAGGCCGGCAGGAATTCCACGCGCGGTGTCGTCATCGGCGGCGGATTGCTGGGGCTCGAAGCGGCGAAGGCGCTGAAGGATCTCGGCCTCGCCACCCACGTCGTCGAATTCGCACCGCGGCTGATGGCCGTGCAGGTGGACGAGGGCGGCGGCGGGTTGCTGCGTTCGCGCATCGAGGCGCTGGGCGTGTCCGTGCACACGGGGAAGAATACGACGCGCATCGACGATGGCGAATCCGCGCGGCACCGCATGGTGTTCGCCGATGGCGGCACGCTCGAGACCGACGTCATCGTGATCTCCGCCGGCATCCGCCCGCGCGACGAGCTGGCGAAGGCCTGCGGGCTCGCGGTGGCAGCGCGCGGCGGCATCGTCATCGACGGCGACTGCCGCACCTCCGACTCCTCCATCTATGCGATCGGCGAATGCGCCTCGTACGACGGCCGCGTGTTCGGCCTGGTGGCGCCGGGCTACCAGATGGCGCGTATCGCCGCGGCGCGGATACTCGAGACCGAGGAGCCCGCGTTCGCCGGCGCCGACATGAGCACGAAGCTCAAACTACTGGGCGTCGAGGTCGGCTCGATCGGCGACGCGCACGCCGCCACGCAGGGCGCGCGCGTGTATTCGTTCTTCGACCAGCGCCGCGAGGTCTACAAGAAGCTGGTGGTCGACGCCGAGGGCAAGAAGCTGATCGGCGCGGTGCTGGTCGGCGACACGTCCGACTACTCGATGTGGCATCAGACGGTGAGCAACGCGCTGGCGTTGCCCGAGAACCCGGAAAGTTTGTTGTTTCCGGCGGCTGCGGCCGGCGCGGGTGCACCCCCGTCCAATGCGCTGGCCGCGCTGCCGGAAACCGCTCAAGTGTGTTCGTGCAACAACGTCTCGAAGGGCGGCCTCTGCGCCGCGATCGAGGCGGGCTGCACGACGGTCGGCGCGCTGAAGACGAAGACCAAGGCCGGCACCACCTGCGGCGGCTGCACGCCGCTGGTGACCCAACTTCTGAATGCCGAGCTGAAGAAGCGCGGCGTGAACGTCAACACGTCGATGTGCGAGCACTTCCCGTACACGCGCCAGCAATTGTTCCACCTGGTGCGCATCGGCGAGCTGAAGACCTTCGACGCGGTGCTCGAGAAACACGGCAAGGGCCTGGGCTGCGACGTCTGCAAGCCGGCGATCGGCAGCATCCTCGCGTCGTGCTGGAACGAGTTCGTGCTGAAACGCCGCCACGCGCAGCTGCAGGACACGAACGATTACTTCCTCGCGAACATGCAGAAGGACGGCACGTACTCCGTGGTGCCGCGCGTGCCCGGCGGCGAGATCACGCCGCAGGGGCTGATCGTCATCGGGCAGATCGCGCAGAAGTACGGCCTGTACACGAAGATCACCGGCGGCCAGCGCATCGACATGTTCGGTGCGCAGGTGCACGAGCTGCCGCTGATCTGGAAGGAGCTGATCGACGCGGGATTCGAGTCCGGCCACGCGTATGGCAAGGCACTGCGCACGGTGAAGAGCTGCGTCGGGTCGACATGGTGCCGCTACGGCGTGCAGGACAGCGTCGGTCTCGCGATCGACCTGGAGAATCGCTACAAGGGCCTGCGCGCGCCGCACAAGATCAAGTTCGCGGTGTCGGGCTGCACGCGCGAATGCGCCGAGGCGCAGGGCAAGGACGTCGGCGTCATCGCCACGGAGAACGGCTGGAACCTCTACGTGTCCGGCAACGGCGGCATGAAGCCGCGGCACGCCGACCTGCTGGCGCGCGATCTCGATACCGAAACGCTGGTGCGCTTCATCGACCGCTACCTGATGTTCTACATCCGCACCGCGGACCGGCTGCAGCGCACGTCGACGTGGCTGGAGAACCTGGAAGGCGGCATCGACTACGTGCGCAAGGTCGTCTGCGAGGACTCGCTCGGCATCGGCGCGGAGCTCGAGGCGGACATGGCGCGCGTCATCGCCAACTACGCCTGCGAGTGGAAGGTGGCGATCGAGGATCCGGCGACGCTGAAGCGCTTCCGGCATTTCGTGAATGCCAGCGAAACGGACAAGAACGTGTTGTTCGTCGAGGAGCGCGGGCAGATCCGGCCCGCGACCGCCGAAGAGCGCGCGGCGAAAGACGGGGTGGCAGCATGAACGCCGCGCTGCAGGAAGAGCGCTGGCAGGACGTCTGCGCGCTCGACGACCTGGTCGACGGCACCGGCGTATGCGCGCTGGTCGGCGGGCGGCAGATCGCGTTGTTCCTGGTCGACGAGCGTGTGTACGCGCTGGACAACTTCGACCCGGGCTCGCGCGCGAACGTGTTGTCGCGCGGATTGACGGGCGACCTGCAGAACGAACGCGTCGTCGCGTCGCCTATCTACAAGCATCATTTCGTGCTGGGTACGGGCCGATGCCTCGAGGATCCGACCTTCAGCGTGACCGCGTACGCGACGCGCGTCGTCGGCGACCGCGTACACGTCGAGATCCCGCGCGCGGCGCGCCGCATCCGGCTGGTCATCGCCGGCAACGGCATGGCGGGCATGCGCACGGTCGAGGAGCTGCTGAAGCTCGGCGTCGCCGACCGCTTCCAGATCACCGTGTTCGGCGCCGAGCCGCGCGGCAACTACAACCGCATCCTGCTGTCGCCGGTGTTGTCCGGCGAGCAACAGGCCGACGACATCATGCTGCACCGGCCGAACTGGTATTCGCGCCGCGGCATCACGCTGCATTCCGGCGATCCGATCGTCGAGATCGACCGCAAGCGGCGCCTGGTGCGCTCGAAGAAGGGCACGCTGGCGCCCTACGACCGGCTGCTGATCGCCACGGGGTCGGATCCGATCATGCTGCCGTTGCCGGGCAGGGAGCTGCCGGGCGTCGTCACGTTCCGCGATCTCGACGACGTGAACCGCATGCTCGAGGCGTCGGGCACCGGCCGCCGGGCCGTCGTCATCGGCGGCGGGTTGTTGGGACTGGAGGCCGCGCACGGTCTCGCGCTGCGCGGCATGCAGGTCACGGTCGTGCACCTGGTGGACACGCTGATGGAACGCCAGCTCGACGCCGCTGCCGGTGCACTGCTGAAGGCGGCGCTGGAGAAGCGCGGCATCCAGTTCCGCATGCGCGCGAAGACGCAGGAGCTGCTCGGCGACGAACGCGTGACGGCGGTGAAGTTCGACGATGGCGAGGTGGTGCCTGCCGATCTCGTCGTCATGGCCGTGGGCGTGCGGCCCAACATGGATCTCGCGAAGCGCGCCAATCTCGCCTGCGACCGGGGCATCCTTGTCGACGACACGCTGCAGACGTTCGACCCGTCCATCTACGCCGTCGGCGAATGCGTGCAGCACCGCCGGCAGACGTTCGGCCTGGTCGCGCCGCTGTGGGAGCAGGCGCGCATCTGCGCGCAGCACATCGCGGAGATCGGCGTCTCGCGGTTCTCCGGCGCGATCAACGCGACGCAGTTGAAGGTGTCCGGCATCGAAGTGTTCTCGGCCGGCGATTTCGCGGAAAAGGGCAACCGCGAGTCGCTGGTGCTGCAGGACCGCCGCCGCGGCATCTACAAGCGTGTCGTGCTCGAGGGCAACCGCGTGTGCGGCGCCGTGTTGTTCGGCGACGTGCGCGAAGCCGGCAAGCTGCGCGAACTGATCGCCGATGGCACGGACGTCACGCCGATCCGCGATCAGCTGCTGTTCGATTCGGCCGCCGCTTGATACGAACCACCTGTCCGTACTGCGGCGTCGGATGTGGAGTGCTGGCGACGCCGCGGAGCGGCGGCGCCGACGTGCGCGGCGATCCCGCGCATCCGGCGAATGCCGGCAAGTTGTGCGTGAAGGGCAGCGCGCTGGGCGAGACGCTCGGGCTCGAGGATCGCCTGCTGTATCCGGAAGTCCGCGGCACGCTCGCGAGCTGGGATGACGCCACCGAAGCCGTCGCCCGCGAATTCAAGCGTTGCATCGAGCAGCACGGTCCGGACTCCGTCGCGTTCTACGTCTCCGGCCAGCTGCTGACCGAGGACTACTACGTCGCCAACAAGCTGATGAAGGGCTACATCGGCTCGGCGAACATCGATACGAACTCGCGGCTGTGCATGGCGTCCGCCGTCGCAGGGCACAAGCGCGCGTTCGGCGAGGACGTGGTGCCGGTGAGTTACGAGGATCTCGATGCAACCGATCTGATCGTGCTCGTCGGCTCCAACACCGCGTGGTGCCATCCGATCATCCTGCAACGCATCCTCGCCGCCCGGGAGAAACGCGGCACGAAGATCGTCGCGCTGGATCCGCGCAAGACGGCGACCACGCAGCTCGCGGATATCCACCTCCCGCTGAAACCCGGCACCGACGTCGACATCTTCAACGGCCTGCTGTGCTGGCTCGCCGATCACGGCGCGGTAGATAGTGCGTTCGTCGCCGGCCACACGAATGGATTCGAAGATGCGCTGGCGACCGCACGCGCGCATGGCGGAGATCTCGCCACCACCGCGCGCAACTCGGGCGTCGACGTCGACGACCTGCGCCGCTTCTACGAACTGTTCGCCGACACGCCCGCCGTCATCACCGCGTTCTCGCAGGGCGTGAACCAGAGTTCGTCGGGCACCGACAAGGTCAACGCGATCATCAACTGCCATCTCGCGACCGGCCGCATCGGCGTACCGGGCGCCGGCCCGTTCTCCGTCACCGGCCAGCCGAACGCCATGGGCGGCCGCGAAGTCGGCGGCTTCGTGAACACGCTGGCCGCGCACGTCGACCTGCACGACGAGCCCGGCCGCGCCGCGGTCCAGGCGTTCTGGAACAGCCCGACCATCGCGACCCGGCAAGGTCCCAAGGCCGTCGAGATGTTCGACCGCATCCGCACCGGCCAGATCAAGGCCGTGTGGATCATGGCGACGAACCCGGTGGTCAGCCTGCCGGACGCCGACCAGGCGCGGGCCGCGCTGGCCGCGTGCCCGTTCGTCGTCGTGTCCGACGTCATGGGCAACACCGATACCGCGCAGCTCGCGCACGTGAAGCTGCCGGCGCTGGCCTGGGGCGAGAAGGACGGCATGGTCACGAACTCGGACCGCACGATGTCGCGCCAGCGGCCCTTCCTGCCGGCGCCCGGCGAGGCGCGCGCCGACTGGCGCATCGTCGGCGACGTCGCGCGTGCGATGGGCTTCTCCGGCTTCGATTTCGCGACGCCGCACGAGATCTTTCGCGAGCACGTGCGCCTCACGGCGCATCGCAACGACGGCCGCCGCGCGCTCGATCTCGGCGCCTGGGCCGACATCACCGCCGCCGAATACGCCGCCTGGACGCCGCGCGCGTGGCCGCTGCGCGATTCGCGCGAACCGGCGCGCGGCTCGATCTTCGCGTCACGCAAATTCTTGCATGACGACGGCCGCGCGCGATTCATCGCGCTGACGCCGCGAGCACCGCACAACGCGCCGACCCGGGCCTTCCCGCTCATCCTGAACACCGGCCGCGTGCGCGACCATTGGCACACGATGACGCGGACTGCCAAATCCGCGCGCCTGTCGACGCACGTCGCCGAGCCGTACGCCGAGCTGAACACCGCCGACGCGCTGCGTTACGCCGTGCGCGACGGCGAACTGGCCACGCTGCGCTCCTGCTGGGGCTCGATGGTCGTGCGCGTGCGCGCCGGCGCCGACGTGCCGCCCGGCATGGTGTTCGCGCCGATCCACTGGAACCGCGCGTTCGCCTCGGATGCGCGCGTGGGCGCGTTGACGAACCCGGTGGTGGATCCCGTATCCGGCGAGCCGGAGCTCAAACACACGCCTGTTTCGATCGAACACTTCGCGGCGAGCTGGTACGGCGTGATGCTGACGCGCAGCCCGCGGCCGCCGCCGGTGACGCAGTGGTGGACGAAGGTGCAGGGCGAGCGGTTCGTGCGCTACGAGCTCGCCGGCAACCACGCGCGCGACTGGTCGCTCGAGGCGCGGCGCCTGCTCGGCGTGCCCGCGGACGCGGCGCCCGGCGAGCTGGACTGGGTCGAATACCACGAGCCGGCGCGCCGCGTGTATCGCGCGGCCTGGTTCGTCGACGAGCGGCTCGAAGGTTGCATCTATTTCGACCGGCGGCCGTCGCTGCCCGAGCGCGGCTGGCTGGCGCGGCTGTTTTCCGGGAAAAAGCTCGATGCGGCGGCCCGCGCGGCCCTTTTGGCCGGGCGCGCGCTCGCCGGCGCGGACGCGGGCCCGCTCGTCTGCTCGTGTTTCGGCGTCGGGCGCAACGCCATCGCGGCCTGTGCACGCGAGCTCGGCGCCGCGGCCACGGCCGCCGAGATCGGCAAACGCCTGAAATGCGGCACGAATTGCGGCTCGTGCGTGCCTGAAATACAGACCGTCATCGCCGATGCGAGACGTTCGCAGGCACTCGCATCGAGTGCGACCGCTGGCTCGTAGACTCCCGATCGGTGCGCTTCCGTTACGGGCCTTACGCGCAATCTCCACTGTTAGCGCTGTCATTGGATTCGACAATGTGCGACGTCGTCGCGACGACAAAAAAATGCATTTCTTGTTTTGTCTTGCGTGTCTTCTGTGAGTATTCTCAGGACAAAGGGGGAGACGCATGGACATCCATCAGCATCTCGGACACGAGAGCGGCACCGCGGTCACGATCAATGACGTGGCACAAGCCGCCGGAGTTTCGGTCCGAACGGCATCACGAGTTCTCAATCAATCACCGAAGGTCAATGCGGAGACGCGCGCGCGCGTGCAGGAAGTGATCCGCAGCCTGAACTTCATTCCCAACCTGCGCGCCCGCGCGCTGGCGAGCAACCGCTCGTTCATGCTCGGGTTCGTGCACGACGATCCGAACGCCGAGATCGCCGACCAGGTGCAGCGCGGCATCTTCACCGAGTGCGCGCAGTTCGGTTACGAGTTGTTAGTGCACCCGGTGGACCACAAGAATCCGCATCTCGTCGAGGACGTGATGAGCTTCGTGCGCCGCACCGGCGTCGACGGCCTCATCGTCATCGCGCCGGTGTCGGAGAACGTGGATCTCGCGAACGCGCTGGCCGCGCACGGCACGCCCGTCGCCGCGGTCAACTCGCTGGCGCTCGACTTCCAGCGCAACAAGATCGTGTCGCGCGAGCGCGAAGCGTGCGGCGACATCGCGCGGCACTTCATCGAGCTCGGGCACACCGAGATCGGCGTGATCTCTGGTCCGCTCGTGCAGACCGCGGCGCGCGAACGGCAGATCGGCTTCAACGCCGCGCTCGATGCCGCCGGCATCGCGCTGCGTCCGGAGAACGTGTTCGAGGGTGACTGGACATTCGAGTCCGGCCTCGAGGGCGCGCGCCGGTTGCTGGCGTCGCCGCACCGTCCCACCGCCGTGTACGCGGGCAACGATCGCATGGCCGCCGCGTTGATCAAGGTGGCGGCGCAGGCCGGGTTGCGCGTGCCGCAGGATCTGTCCGTGGTCGGCTTCGACGACAGCTATCTCGCGAAAGTGCTGACGCCCGCGTTGACGACCATCACGCGGCCGTTCGTGCAGATCGGCGAGGGCGCGGCGCACTGGTTGCTCACGAACCTGCGCGGCGTCAGCGACGATCACGATCCGCTGATGCGGTTCTACGATCTGAAGCTGACGAAGCGGGAATCGACCGCGCCGCCGCCGACCTGACCGGCGGTTTGATACTCAGACAATTCGCCTCCTGATCCGGGTTCGGCGCGTGCTACGGTACGCGCCGGACTCAACAGGGGGTTTCCGTGAAGAAAGTCTGCCTCGGTGCGGCGTTCGCCGCGCTTTCGTTTTCATACGCCCATGCAGCCGGGTTGCCGGCACGGGTGACATCGCCGAACGGTGATGTCGTCATCGACCTCGCGCAGAACGGCGCCGGGCAGATCACGTATGCCGTGACGCGGAAGAATTCGCCGGTGATCACCGCGTCCGCGTTGCGAGTGACGTTGCAGGGAGGCGATCTCTCCGCCGTCGACGTGCAGGACGTGACGAAGCGCGCCGTGACGCGCGAGCACAAGCTGGTCGCGACGAAAGCGGCGGTGGCGAAGGACAACTTCACCGAGATCACCGTGGCCGCTGCGCCGAAGAGCGGCGCGGCGTCGAAGCTGCAGTGGGTGTTCCGTGCGTACGACGATGGCGTCGCGTTCCGGTATTGGGTACCGGGCGATGCCGGGTTGAAGACGCTGGCGGTGCGGTTCGAGGACACCGAGTTCACGTTCGCGGACGACTTCGATTGCCACGGGTTCAGCGTGGGCCGCTTCAACTCGAGCCACGAGGGCGAGTTCGATCCCGTGCGTGCGAGCCGGATCCGCGAGCACAACACGCATGACCTGCCGCTGGTGTGCAAGGCGGGCGCGAATGCGTTTGCGATCGGTGAGGCGAACCTCGTGGATTACGGCGGCATGTATCTGCGCGGCCGCGGCGATGGAAAGCTGGGCGTGCAGCCGCGGATCTCGCCGCGGCTGGATGACGGGAAGCTCGTGGCGCGCGTGGATGTGGGCGCCGATGGCGCCGGTTCGCCGTGGCGGGTGATCCTGTTAGGCGATTCGCTCGGGTCGCTGATCGACAGCAACCTCGTCGGCAATCTGAACCCGGATCCGGATTTCGATACGTCGTGGATCAAGCCCGGCAAGACCGCGTGGGACTGGTGGAGCGGACCGTATCTGCCGCCGCCGGCGAAGGGCGGCACCGACATGCCGACGCTGAAGGCGTACATTGATTTCGCGGGGAAGAGCGGCTTCGAGTACATGATGGTGGACGAGGGCTGGTGTTTGCGGTCCGGTCATGGCGGCAGCGCGCCGGCGGATGCGGATGTGACGCAGGCGAAGCCGGATATCGACATGCCGGCGCTCGTGGCGTACGCCGCGAAGAAGAAGGTGCGGCTGTGGTTGTGGGTGCAGTGGTCGCTGCTCGATCGGCAGATGGATGCGGCGCTGGCGCAGTACGAGAAGTGGGGCATCGCCGGGATCAAGGTCGATTTCATGGATCGGAACGATCAGCAGATGGTCGACTACTACCACACGCTGATGCGGAAGGCCGCCGCGCACAAGTTGTTGGTGGACATGCATGGGGCGTATCCGCCGGCGGGCCTCAACCGCACGTACCCCAACTACCTCACTCAGGAAGGCGTGATGGGGGCGGAGTACAACAAGTGGAGCCGGCGGGTCACCGCGACGCACAACGTGAGCCTGGCGTATACGCGGATGTTGTTAGGGCCGCTGGATTACACGCCGGGTGGGTTTCGGAACAAGACGCCCGCGGAGTTCGAGGTTGTGAATTCGCCGCCGAATGTGCAGACGACGCGCGCGCATGGGTTGGGGATGTTCGTGGTGTTCGAGAGTCCGTTTCAGATGGTGGCGGATTCGCCGGATGTGTATGAGAAGGCGCCAGGGTTCGAGTTCGTGAAGGCGGTGCCGACGGTCTGGGATGAGACGCGGTTCGTGGCGGGGGATATAGATGAGTACGTCGTTGTCGCCCGGAGGAAGGGGACGGAGTGGTTTGTCGGGGCGATGGGGACGGAGAAGGCACATGCGGTGAAGGTGCCGCTGGGGTTCCTCGGAGAGGGGAAGTTCAAGGCGACGGTTTGGGAGGATGGTGCGGCGCCTACTGAGTTGAAGGTTAGTGAGAAGGATGTGGGGAAGGGCGACACGCTGGAGCTGGCGTTGGCGCCGTCGGGTGGGGCGGCGATGAGGATTGCGGTGGGGAAGAAGTAGTTACGTAAAGTTAGGCGGGGTAGATGGACGGGCCGCGGCAGGAGTCGCGGCCCGTTTGTTTGTGCGGACGGGCGACGTAACAGGCTGTCGCATGATTGCGGTATAAATGTGCGCGGCCCAGAGGGATCAGAGGGTTGGGACTGGCGATGGAATGCTATTCCGCAGACTGCGGTGATTGGCCGCCGATTTCGGCGGTTTAAACAAGAGTTAGACGTCGATGAACATCCGCATCGGTACCGACAACGCCGAAAAGAAAGTACTCCATGATGTCGCCGAGTACGGCTGGCACTGTCTCAACATTATGGAAGAGGACGGGTATCCGCCGTTTTCGTTCTCGATAGGCCTCTATAAGACTTGGCAGTTCCCTGAGCTAATCATTGTTGGATTGAAGCGGGAGGTCGCGCACGGTGTACTGAGCATCGTCGCGACTGACCTTGCGAAGGGAAAGAGACCGGATCTTGCGGCGTCGAACCAAGATCTTCTGGAAGGGTACGATTGCTGCTTTGTTGAGGTCTCAAAATCACACTATCGCGAGTACGTTGGCACGGGGCGGTGGTATTACGAAGGAGACACGTTCCCTCTCTATCAAATCATCTGGCCTTCCAAGCAAGGGCACTTTCCTTGGCACCCAGAGGCTGGTGAGAGCTTCGTGCGTTGGCAGCCTGTCCTCGGTCAGGGCGCATCGACATCTAACACCTCGCTGGAGCGGACGCGTGATAGGTAAAGTGCCAAGCTCAAACCGCGGCGCGCGCGCCGCTCAGCTCAACCGTTAGGCGGAAGTCATGCGCCTGCCGAGCCTTCTCAAGAAGATCGCCGTATGTGGCACGCTGTGGATTGGCGTCGTCTTGGTTTCAGGCGTCGTAGGCCTTCTCTTGCCTGTGCTGTGGACCATTGGCGAGCCGTCCAGCTCCGAGGACTATGGTGTTGGCATAGCCATGATTTTCAGTGGATTGCTAGGGTTGGTCGTCGGTACGCTGCCAGCGACCATCAGTGTCATCTTCTTGAATAAGAGGCTGGACAGGCAGCCATGAGAACGACCGCCGGGTCTAGCGTGGCCGCTCTCAGACCGTTCGAAGTTCAGGCTATTCGGCTCATGGCGCAGGAATTCCTGTCCGAGGATCAACTCCAGTCGGTGTTCTCGGCGCAGGCGCTTGCGAGCTACGAGTACACGGGAAGCGGATACTTTCTTTCGGTGAGTGATCCATCCCTTCCGGAAGCCGCGCGAACGTTTTCCGAGCCCGCCGTTGTGGGAATTGCTGGTGACATCCGTGCTGGTTTCGTCGTGTTCCTGGAAGAGCGACGACTGATTCTCGAGTGCCACACATGGGGCTCAGTCGACGTATCGGAAAATTTCCGTGATTTGGACGTTGCGGTGAGCACGCCACGCGTGAATTTCGTGGATCTCAGAACTGAAACCTGACAACTTGCAGCTGCGCGCAGTTAGTCGACACTTCGCGCAAGTGAACGGGGCCTCGCTGACTAACAATCTACAACCGAACCGACCGCGTGAGCGCTCATGGTTCTACTCGATCATCGGCGTAGTGGCGCTGTTCGCCGTCTGCGTCGGCTTCGGCCGCACCTACGTAGCGCCCATGGTGCAGGGGACCTTTTCCGGGCCATTGATCCTTCACATCCACGGCGCATTCGCCCTCGCTTGGGTCTTGCTTTTCTTCACTCAGCCCTTGCTGATCCGATGGCGCGCGCTCCCCGCACACCGCTCGCTGGGATACATGGGCCTGCCGCTCGCACTCGGCGTCGCGGGCACGATGATTCCTGCGGGCCTCTTCGCCACGGTTCGCGACGTTCACGCAGGCCTGGGATCCGTCGCAGTCTCTTCCTTGCTCGGCGTCGTCACGTCGGCCGTCCTCTTCATTGTGCTGGTCGCTGCCGGCATCACCGCCCGCCGCAATCGCGAAGCCCATCCGCGCTGGATGCTGCTCGCAACCTTGCTGGTCATCTGGCCCGCGTGGTTCCGGTTCCGGCACTGGTTCCCGCAAGTCCCGCGTCCCGAATTGTGGTTCGGTGTCGTGCTGCCGATGGCCTGGGTCGTCGTTGCGATCGTGCGGGACCGCGTCGTGCGCGGTGCCGTGCATCCGGTGCTGCTCTTTGCGGGTACCGCGCTCATCCTGGAGCAAGCGTTCGAGCTCATCTCCTTCGACACGCCGTGGTGGCGCGCGGCGGCCGGCGCGATATTCGCGTGGCTAGGCCCGTCGGGCTCCTTGTAAGTCCGCCGCGCCGTGGCAACATCGGCGCGCTATCGAACGACGTCGCGCCCCTTCAACCACGAGGATCGATCCATGGACCGCAGAACTTCTCTCTCACTACTCGCCGTCGGTCTGGCAGCGGCGAGCACGGGCGCCACGGCAGCTGTTCCCGCCAAGGACGGAGTCAAACTGATGGTCCTTTACGGCCAACCGCCGAATCCGGACGCCTTCGAGAAGTATTACCTCGAGACCCACATGCCGCTGGTCGCCACGATCAAGGGTGCGCGGAAGATGGAAGCGGCGAAGGGCCTGCCGCAGGCGGACGGCTCGCCGCCGGCGTTCTATCGCGTGTTCGAAATGTGGTTCGACAGCGCGGAGAAGATGTCGGAGGCGCTCGGTTCCCCGGAGGGCCAGAAGGTGCGGGCGGATCTGGCCAACTTCACCGAAGGCACCACGGTGACCCGGGTGGTCTGCAAATTGGATTGAAGCGCAAAATCTGCAACCCACGATGAGCGAATACTTCAATCCGAACGCAGAAGAATTCTGCGCTGCCGCCCGGAAGCACTTCGCCTTCCTGGTCGACCGCTTCGGTTTCGTCGTCGACGGTGCCCATGGCAGCGCCAATCCTTTCTACGTCCGGTTCCGCGGGCCGTCGGTCTGCGTGGTCGTCGAAGGCGTTTCGTACGGAGTCGTGTGTTCGACCAGGCTCGAGCGAAAATCGGTCAAGGGTGCGTTGGATGAGAGGCTCGATCTGCGGAAGCTCGCGGAATTCCGGCGCCCGGATCTCGAGGAACCGAAGAATCCGGCCGTGCGCGGCCAGCTCACGCAGATGGCGTTCGATGCGTCCGTGCTTCCATTGGTCGCCGCCGATTTTCTCGGCGGCAACTTCGGCGAGTGGCAGGCACTGCACGACCGCGCAGTCGCCGACAACAAGCGCGCCATGGAAGCAAGTGCTGCGCGCGATCACAAGCACGACATCGATGCCGTCTGCGCGAAAGCGGCCGAGGCATTCAGAAGCGGCCAATACGACCGGGTGATCGAACTACTTGCACCGATCGAATCGGAACTGAGCTCCGCGCAATTGCTGAAGCTGAAGATGGCGAGAGCCAAACGCTAGCTGCATGAATCTTCGCCGCAGTCGGATGGTCTACGCGGCGGCTGTCGTGCTCGTCGTGCTGGCAGGCCTCGCGTCCCGCAGATTTCCCGATCTCTTCCCCGCGGCGCTCGGCAAGTATCCCGGCGACGCATTGTGGGCCCTGATGGTCTTCCTTCTCATCGGTTTCGCGAAGCCGACCTGGCCGAGCGCGCGCGTCGCAGTTCTCGCGCTAATCACGTCCTTCGCCGTGGAGTTCAGCCAGATCTACCAGGCGCCGTGTATCAACTCCATCCGCCACACGACCCTCGGGCACCTCGTGCTGGGCGAAGGATTCGATTCGTACGATCTGATCGCATATGCGATCGGCGTGTCCGTGGGCTACCTCATCGAGCTCGCATTCCGACGCCGCATGTTGGCTCCGCCGCCGGCGCGATCGTGACGGCGCGCTCGAAGGCGCGATCCGTCTCTCGTTGCTCCAGGAAAGCCGCGTCGGGATAATGCCCGGCGAAAACAAGGCAGGCCTGTTCTGGCAGGCAAAACATGGCGAACATCCGCTCGATCACCCGGTTCCTCTCGAAGTACTCACCCGAGATCGCTGCCCAGCTCCAGGACGCGCGCCAGCGACTCGCGAAGCACTTCCCGCGCGGCTTCGAGCTGGTCTACGACAACTACAACGCGCTGGTGTTCGCCTATTCGCCGACCGAGCGCGGCGGCGACGCGATCCTTTCCGTGGCCGGATATCCGAAGTGGGTGACGCTGTTCTTCGCACAGGGCGCGTCGCTCGAGGATCCCGCGAAGATCCTCACCGGCAGTGGTCCGAGGTTCCGCAGCATCCGCCTGCAGCCGGCGGATCTCCTGCGTCGCGCCGACGTGCAGAAGCTGATTCGCGCGGCGAAAGCGGCGGCGAGTAGTGAGCTGAAGGCGGCGCCGCCGCTGACGACGATCATCAACGCGGTCTCGACGAAGCAACGCGCCCGCAAACCCGCGGCTGCGCGAACCAGGTCGAGGCGCGCCGCCCGATGACACACGCCGAAGCCTTCCGCGCCGCCGCGCTCCAGGAGATCGAAACCCGCATCGCGCGATTTCGTACCCTGACGTATGACGAATCGCTCGCGCTCCCCGAGGCGGATTTCAGCGACATCGTCATCACGGCTCGTGAGGTGCAAGTCACCGTCTTCCGTCAGATCGCGCCGCCGTCACTCCCGGACCAGATTCTGCTCACCGTGCAGATCGCTCGCCACTCGATGGGTGGCGTCGTCGCGTTCCGGCTGGAACGCGGGCTGGTGTATTCCCGCAACGCGCCGCCGCGCGACGCGACGGAGCAGGAGCTGCGCGACTCGGGCGGTTGAAACGGCGCAGGCGGGGTATGATCGGCGGCGCCCGCCGATCGCCGTACAACGAGAACGATGCAATGAAATCGTCGAAGCCGAAGTCCTGCTTTCTGAGCCTCATGGCCTTGTTCGCGGCGGTAAATCTCGCGCACGCCGACGCGCTCTCCACGATCTCGATCATGGCCGTCGATCCGGCCGCGCCGGAAGCCGGGCCGAAGGCCGCGACGATCTACGTCGCGCGCAACGACGGTGACTTCTCTAAATGCAACAGTGAAGTGGAAACGCAGGTGAAGTGAGGGACTGACGATGACTACGTCGCAAGGCACATCGATCACCTCCATCATCCGCCTCACCGGCGCGATGTACCTCATCCAGATGGCCGCCGGGGTGTTCACGCAGATGTACGCGCGCGGATCGCTCGTCGTCAGCGGCGACCCGACGCAGACGGCGCGGAACATCCTCGATGCGGAGCGGCTGTTCCGCGTTGGCATCGCGAGCGATCTGCTGTGTTATGGCGCCGTGCTGGTCGCGAGCTGGGGCCTCTACGTGCTCCTGCGCACGGTGGATCGGAACATCGCGCTGCTCGCCCTGTTGTTCCGGCTCATCGAGCTGTCTATCCACTTCAACGTGACGTTGAACAGTCTGACGGCGCTGCGACTGTTGAGCGGCACGCAGAATCCGGGCGCACTCGATGCGGGGCAGCTGCAGGCGCTGTCCCAGCTCGCGCTCGCCACCCAGGGCCTGGGCATCCGGATGGGCTTCATCCTGCTCGGTATCGGCTCGGCGTTGTTCGCCTGGCTGCTGTACAAATCCAGCTACATAGCGCAATGGATCGCGGGTCTCGGTGCGTTCGCATCGTTGCTGTTGGCGACGTTCGCGCTGGCAGTCATCGTCTTTCCGGAAACCGCATCGCTGCAGATGGTATCGATGCTGCCGATGGGGCTGTATGAAGTGGCGCTCGGCGTCTATCTGCTCATGAAAGCGGCGACAGTCGATCAGCGCGCATCAGTTCGTGCCGCCACCTGAGCGTAATCTATCGTTTCGCCCGCGTCGTTCCAGGCCTGATTTCCTTCGAGGACAATGATGCTCGAGACGTACAAAGGATCCTGCCACTGCGGGGTCGTGACCTTCGAAGCCGACCTCGACCTCACTCAGAGCTCCTACCGCTGCAACTGCTCCATCTGCCGCCGCACGCGCTTCTGGCCGGCGGTGGCCAAGGCCGACGAGTTCCGCCTGCTCACCGGCGAATCTGAACTCACCAAGTACGTCTTCAACACGAAGAAGAACTTCCACTTCTTCTGCAAGCACTGCGGCGTGCGCGCGTTCGGCGTCGGCAACGACACGCCGATGGGCAAGATGTTCGGCGTGAACCTCGGCTGCCTCGAAGGCATCTCCGAGGAAGAGCTGTCGAGGATCCCGATCACTTACGTCGACGGCATGCACGACCGGTTCGAGCCGCCGCCGCATTCCAAACACCTCTGAGCCGAGGGAGCCTGCTGTGTCAGACAACCGATACGAACCGACCACCGCGCCATTGAAAACCGCTGTCGCTCCCGTCCGCTGGCGCCGGGCGCTGGCCGTGTGGTGGAGCGCCAGCTGGCGCGCTGCGCTGTACGCGTTGGCCGGAGGATTCGTGTTCGGATTCATCGCGGGCCTCATCGCCTACGCGATGGGCACGCCGGAGAAGGGCGGGTTTTACGGATCGATCGCCGGGTACGTGGCCTCCGTGCCCGCGTCGATGCTCGGCATGAAGCAGGCGCTCTCCCGGCACATCGAAGCGCTGGTCGACGAAAGCGCCGAGGCGCGGGCGAGCAAGGCGGCGCTGGTGTGATCTACGCCATCAAGACGGAGATCCTCGACGCGAAGGCGCTGCGCTGGCAGTTTCCGCGCCAGAAGACCATGTATGGCGGCAAGCGGATTGCTCTGGGCGACACCATTTATCTATTCGCGAGCGAGAACGAAGGTGGCGCCGGGCTGATCGCCAAAGGCCTCGTCACCGCCGCCAGGGCCGTTCCATTGCGCAAGGATCTCGAGCGCCAGACTCCGCGCGTCAACATCACCGTCGAGCGCGTCAAACTATCCACGCGCGCACTCGGCCGCACCGAGCTCAAGCCGTTCACCAACTGGAAGGACGGCCGTCCGGAAACCGAGCTCAACTTCAAGTTCTACCGCCAGGCGACGAACAAGATCGTCGGCATCACCGAAGAGACTGCAGCCTTTCTCGGCACATTCTTTCGCAGCCGCCGACCATGAGATCCCTCGGCGAACCCGAATACACGCAGATCTGGGACGCCTTCTACGCGCGCTTCCATTTCAAACCCGGCACGCACGGCCCATTCCCTGCCATCACCGAACCTCCAGGCTCGATCACGTTCTCGCTTCTGCCCGACTCCACCGATGCCGACATCGACGAATTCATCGCCGCGATGCAATCCGCGCTGAAGGCCGCCACGACGCCAGGCCACGAGATCTACTACCTCGACTGGCAACACGAATGCTTCGCCTTCGATCCCCACGCCGAACCGAACCCCCGCTTCAACGGCTATCCCGACGGCGACTACGCGATCCTGCTCGCCAGGGATCTTTCGTACGGCAGCTTCGGCCATCCCTGGGAGGACACGATCTGCTGCTTCGGCGACCCGTTCGTTCGCGAAATCCTCCGCGCCCCGCCGCGAGTGTTCCACGAGATCAAGCGACGCAACTGAGATCCGCCCATGCAATTCATGAAACCTCTCCGCGACCGCATCCGCTCCGGCGAGATCACCAGCTCGGTGCGCCTGTGGCAAAGCGCGCGCGTGCGCGTCGGCGGCTTCTACCCACTGGCGCCCGGCAAGATCCAGGTCACGAAGCTGCGCGAGATCTCGCTGTCGGACATCACGCCCGAGCTCGCGCGCGACGGCGGTTTTTCCGGCGTGGTCGATCTGCTCAAGATCGCCAGACACGGCCCGGGCCGGCGCGTGTTCCTCGTCGATTTTCGTTATCTTCCACCCACCGGAGGTAGTCAGATGGCGACCAGCAGGAAACCCGCGCAGCCTTCCCTGAAGGATGGCGACCGCGTCGACGTGATCGGCGGCACCCACAAAGGCAAGTCCGGCAAGGCGACGGATCTCAAGACCAGCAAGACCGGCCATCTCACTATCACCGTCGTGCAATCCGACGGCGAACGCTTCAAGACGCTGGCGAAGAACGTCCAGAAAAAGAGTCGATGACGGAACCCGCGAGCGACCTCGATCCCGTGCTCCTGCGCCGACTGCTGCGCGCGAAGGACCGCATGGACGCGGCCTCGCACGAACACTGGCCGGTGCGCCGGCTCGCGCGCGTGAGCCGCATCTCCGACGAGCACTTTGCGCGTTCGTTCAAGGCCGCCTTCGGCGTCCCGCCGCATCGCTACCTGCTCACGCGCCGCATCGAGAAGGCCGCGAGCCAGCTGCGCGACTCGGATCTGCCGATCACCGAGATCGCCTATCAGACCGGCTGGGGCAGCCTCGGCACGTTCGGCCGCCAGTTCAAGGACATCACCGGCGAGAGCCCGGGCGAGGTGCGTGCGCGTGCGCAGGCACAGAAAGAACTGGCGCTGGCCGGCGTGCCGGCCTGCATCGTCAGCGCGATCGAGCGGCCGCAGTTGAACATCTCAGTTTCGGAGAAGCGCCGCCGCGCCCCCGGCGGTACAAAAGGCCACCGAAAATCGAAGGAGGCCACATGACTCAGGGTGTACAAGTCGTCGGGTTGTACGTGCGGGACCAGGATGAAGCGCTCGCGTTCTACGTCGAGAAGCTGGGATTCCGCGTGCATACGGACGTGAAGAACGGCAACTATCGCTGGCTGACGGTGCAGCATCCGGAGCAGCCGTCGTTCCAGCTCGGCCTGTTCGCGCCGGGTCCGCCGGTGCTCGACGAAGCCACCGCGCAGGCGGTGCGTGCGATCGTCGCGAAGGGCGCGATGCCGCCGCTGGTGCTGACGGTGAACGACTGCCGCGCCACCTGCGAGCAGATCCGCGCGCGCGGCGCGGAGATCACGCAGGAGCCGGTAGATAGATACGGCACGGTGGACGCGGGCTTCCGCGATCCATCCGGCAATGGCTGGAAGCTGATCCAGGCGAGGAAGGCATGAACAAGTCCAAGACGAAGGGCGACACGCCCAAGGCGCTGATCGACGCCCGCATCAAGGAGCTCGACGACTGGCGCGGCCGCACGCTGAAGAAGCTGCGCGCGCTGATCAAGGAAGCGGATCCGGACGTGGTGGAGGAGTGGAAGTGGAACGTGCCGGTGTGGTCGCACGACGGCATCCTCTGCACGGGCGAGAGCTACAAGGCGGCGGTGAAGCTGACGTTCGCCAAGGGCGCCGCGGTGAAGGATCCGAAGAAGCTGTTCAACTCGAGCCTCGAAGGCAACACGCGCCGCGCGATCGATTTCAAGATCGATTCGGAGATCGACGAGACGGCGTTCAAGGCGCTGATCAAGGCGGCGGTTGCGGTGAACAAGGCGGGGGCGAAGTGAGGCGGGTGAGCGGCTCGATCGGTCTCGCGCTCGCATCCGCACTCGCATTCGCGTCGGCGGCTCGTGCAGACGACCCGGTGCCACTCGCCAATTGCAAGGCGGTTCCGGGGGACTACTACGCGCCGTCGGCGATCCGGCTGAACAAGATCGGCACCGTGCTGGTCGAGTACTCCGTGAAGAAGGCCGGCGCGCCGGAAGACGTGCGCGTCGTCCGTTCGAACGCGACGGGTGATCTGCAGCGGTCCGCGGTGAGTCTCGTCAAGAAAATGACGTGTGCGCCGAATGATTCGTGGATGACCAGTGGCGGCGCGGACAAGCGGGTTCGGGTGAACATCCTGTTCAACCTGAAGGGCTTCGACGAATCGGCGGCGCCGCTCGATCAATCCGCCGAAGTCATCACCATCACTGCCGAGGCGATCTTCCCGCGCGGAGGTGGCCGCTGATCCGCATCACTCCATTCGCTGCGCATCAGGTCGAGGGCGTCGTCGCGACGATCCTGACGATCCAGCGCGAAGAGTTCGGCTTCACGATCACGCGCGCCGACCAGCCGGACCTGGACGACATCCCGCGCTTCTACCAGCAAGGCGCGGGCAACTTCTGGGTCGCGATAGACGGCGAAACCGTCGTCGGCACGATCGCCCTGCAGGATCTCGGCGATGGCAACGCGGCGCTGCGCAAGATGTTCGTCGCATCGAACTACCGCGGCCCGGAACACGGCGCCGCACGCAAACTACTCGACTCGCTGATC
>Ga0335075_10002717_pt1 | contig 28261 bp, 31 predicted proteins | sample Lox_Sample_24_FD_206723 | JGI IMG/M metagenome (GOLD analysis project Ga0335075, IMG submission 206723) | Soil microbial communities from Loxahatchee National Wildlife Refuge, Florida, United States - Lox_Sample_2.4 | ecosystem: Environmental > Terrestrial > Soil > Wetlands | place: USA...
GTGATGACGACGATGGTGGTGCCGTCGGCGTGCAGCTCTTGGAGCAGGCCCAGGATCGATGCGCCGGTCGCCGAGTCGAGGTTGCCGGTTGGCTCGTCGGCCATCACCAGGGCCGGGCGGCCGGCCAGCGCCCGGGCGATCGCGGTGCGCTGCTGCTCCCCGCCGGACAGCTGGTTGGGACGGGCCATGGCGCGGTGGGTGAGCCCGACCCGGTCGATGACGGCGGCGGCTGCCTGCCGCCGCTCGGTGAGCGGCTGGCCCCGGTACAGCAGCCCGCCGGCGACGTTGTCCAGCACCGACAGACCGTCGAGCAGAAAGAATTGCTGGAACACAAACCCGAGCCGACGGGCCCGCAGCCCCGACAGCTGAGCATCGGACATGGCAGAGGTGTCTTCACCGGCGATGCGGACCACCCCGGCGGTGGGCCGCTCCAGGGTGCCCATCACGTGCAGCAGCGTGCTCTTGCCCGACCCGGACGGGCCGATGATTGCAGCCAGCTCCCCCTGATCGATCCGGAGGTCCACCCCAGCCAGCGCCGTCACCGGCGGGTCCCCGGGGTATTTCTTGATCACCCCGGCCAGTTCCAGCACCGGCGGCGGGCCGTCCGGCGCCGCGTTCGGGACAGCATGGGCCGGCACGGTTTGAGTCACTGGGACGGCACCTCTACCCGCATGCCCGCTCTGATCCCGGCCCCTGAGACCTGGACCAGGGTGCTGGAGTACAACCCGGTGCTCACCGCGACCAGGTGGCTGGTGTCACCGGTGACGACCTGCACGGCGTATCCGCCGCCGGCCAGCGCCAGCAGCGCGTTCACCGGCACCGCCAGCACGTTGGCGGCGCGCTGGGAGGTGATGTTCACGTTCACCGGCGCCTGATCCAGCCTCGCCCCCGCCGGGGTGGCATCCAGGGTGATGGTGACCGTCACCGTCGGCGAGGAGTTGCTGCCGCTGCTGCCGTTGCTGCCCGGCGACGCGCACGGCGACTGGCCGCCCTCGCTGGTCCCGCTGCTGCCGGTGCCCGTGCCGGTGCTGCCGCCCCCTGGGCAAGAGGCCACCGTGCCGACGCTTTCCACGTGCCCGCCCACCGTCGTGGTGCCGTCGGGCAGCACCACCGAGACAGCGTCACCCGGCTTAACCAGGTAGTCCTGCGTCACGTCCAGGTCGACCGTGACCACCGGGGTGGTCCCGGTTGCCGTCAGCACGGTCCCGCCTCCGCCGCTGCCGCCGCCCGAGCCACCGGCGCCCCCGCCGCCTGCGGACGCGCCTGCCGACGGCGTGACCGAGGTGACCCGGATCGGGCCGGGCTCGAACACCACCTCGCCGAGCAGGATCTGCCCGGTTGCCGGCAGGCCGAGCGTGGTCTGCCACCGCTGGACCGCGGCGGCGGTCGCCGCCGAGTAGTGGTCACTTTGGGTAAGGCCGGCGCCGTATCCCAGGGTGATCAGGTCATGGGTCAGCTCACCCACGTCACCGCCATCAGGCATCCCGGTGTAGAACGCTCGCCAGGCCGGGATCGACCCGTACAGCAGCGGCACCGGCAGGTCGCTGACCGAGTAGACAGTCTGGTCCTGCTTGATGACCTGTCCGGGCTGAGGCAGCCAGGTGTAGGTCGTGCCCGGGTTGACCGCGGTGGCCTGGTCCGTGGCCAGGGTGGCCTGGTCGCTGGTCAGCCTGGTCTGGTCGGCGGCGACCGCGGCCTGACTCCGGTCGTGGTCGGTTTTCGCCGCCAGCTGGGCGCCGGCCAGCTGCTGTTCTGCCTGGGCCAGCGCTGCCTGGTCCTGGCTGACCTTCGCTTTGTCCTGGCTGCACGCCGTCGACGACGCGCGCGATCCCGCGCAATCAGCGGCCTCTTGAGCCTGGTCTGCGGACAGGGCAGCCTGGTCGGCGCTGACGGAGGTCTGGGCGTCCGCGATCGTCTGGCTGTCGGCCGCCGCCGCGTCGGATTCGGCCTGCTCGTCAGTGGACAGTGTCTGCTCGTCCGCGGCTATGGCCTGCTGGTCCTGGCGGATTGTCGAGGCACTGGTCCCCGACGGCGCCGTCACCGTGTATGAGCCGTCAAAACCGATCGACCCGCCCACCTGCACCGTATTGATAAGAGTGGTGCGTACGACCGCCGCCGTCGTGTGCTGGCCACTGCCAGGCGGCGAGGCTGTACCGCCACCGCCCGCCCCGGCCGCCACCCCGGCTGCCACCCCCGCCGCAGCCAGCGCGGCGACCGCGACCACCAATACCCGCCTGGCCCCGAACACCCGCGCGGCTGGCAGCCTAACCATTGGCACCCGGCCTGCTGTTGCGCGGCGGTACGGCGCTGCCGGACGGTGCGCCGACGCGCCTTAGCCCACCGGCGGGCACTGCGGCGAGCCCCGCGATGATGCTTTCCGGCGGCTCCGGCTGGCTGCCAGATCGCGTCCCGGTCTTCTCGGAGCAGATATTGTCGGCGTTCCGGAGGGCCGCGGCGTTCGGCTCGAGGTTGGCGGCGTAGGTCTCGTCGCTGCCGAGAGGTTCTGGGAACTTCGGAACCCCCTGCGCGCGACTGCAGCGGGCGTACGTCAGTTCTTGCGCAAGGCCTGGCGGCGGAGACGCCGGGCCGCCCGCGAACGTCTTAGAGGCAATTTGCAGATAGCTGCCGCACGGACCGGCGCCTGGCTCTGGCCCGGATCGTGAAGTGATGTAAGGCATGCAGGTGACGATGCGGCACTGATGTCATGGGGGCATCCGCCGCGTGTCACGAGCGTGTCACAAACGGGAGTGCGCTCCGGTGCCGCGCGTGCTCTCGAGGCGATCCGCCGGGGCCCGGGCCGCTGCAGGTGCCAGTTGCGGTGGATGCCGGCGATCAGCACCCGGTCTTGCGGGCGCAGATCCTAGGCCCCCGCCGGTGAGCCGGCACCGCGTGTCGGCCGGGATCGGGGCTGCGGGCCGGCGCTGAACACTGCCGGCCTGCGCATGACCGCGCCCGCCAGCCGTCTAGCTCGGGCCGCGCCAGCGGTTCCGGTCCGCGTTACAGCCCGGCGGGTACTGGTTGCCGCGTCCTGGCGCTGACCGGGCAACGGCTGTTCAGGGGCAGGGTGAGGGTGAATATCGCTCCGCCGCCCGGCTGGTTGCCCGCTTCGATGTGCCCGGCGTGCAGGTGCGCGTTCTCCCAGGCGATCGCCAGGCCCAGGCCGCTGCCCTCGGAGCGGGCGCGTGCGGTGTCGGCCTTGTAGAACCGGTCGAACACGTGCGGGATGATGGCCGCCGGGAGCCCGGGCCCGTGGTCGCGCACCTCCAGGGTCAGGTATCCGCCGTCCTCGCCGTCCGGCTGCGGGCTTGCCGTCACCGTTACCGGCGGGCTGCCGTGCCGCAGCGCGTTGCCGACGAGGTTGGCGACGATGACGTCGAAGCGGCGGCGGTCCAGCCGCGCGGTCAGCCCAGCGGGCACATCGGCAGAGACGTCTGTCCATCCCCGCGTCTTAAGGCAACCGGACACGGCGGCCGCGATGTCGGTGTCATCGATGACCAGCTGTGCCGTTCCGGTGTCGAAACGGGAAATCTCGATCAGGTCCTCGACCAGCCGGCCGAGGTGGAAGATCTCCTGGCGGACCAGCTGCGCGGCGGCTGCGCTGTCCCCATCCGGGCCCGGGTGCTCGCCGAGCATGTCGGCCACCGCGGTCATCGCGGTCAGCGGGGTTCGCAGTTCGTGGGATACGTCCCCGGCGAACTGCCGGGCCCTTGCCTCCATCCGCTGCAGCTCGCCCACCTTGTCCTCCAGGGCTGCGGCCATCGCGTTGAACGAGGTGACCAGCCGGGCTAGCTCATCGCGGCCCTGGGCCTGGATCCTGACCGACAGGTCTCCGCCGGACATCCGCTGGGCCGCTTCAGCCAGCCGCCGCACCGGCCGCAGAACCCGGCGGGATGCGGCATACGCAACCCCCAGTATCACCGCCAGCAGCACCGCGGCACCGGCCATGCCGATGGCCACAGCGGCGTGCGGCGCTGCCGGGTACACCGGGCGGGTCCTGACAACCTGAGATCCGGTGGTGCCGGCCAGCCAGGCAGGAAGAAGGTCGTGGTAGTAAGGCAGAACCACGCGGGCAAGCCACTCCGACACCAGCGCCGACAGCAGCGCCACCACGATGAACGCCACGATCAGGCGCGTGCGCATGCTTGTCTCCCCTCACCCGGCGCTACACCGGTCCGAACCGGTACCCGAAGCCGCGCACGGTCTGGATGTAGCGGGGGTCAGATGTGTCGGTTTCGATCTTCGCCCTCAGCCGCTGCACGCACGCGTCTACCAGACGGGAGTCTCCCAGGTAGTCGTGTTCCCACACCAGGCTGAGCAGCTGCTCCCGGGAGAATACCTGCCGCGGTGAGCCAGACAGGACCAGCAAGAGCCGCAGCTCGGTAGGCGTCAGCGAGATCTCCCGGCCGCGCAGGCCCACCGTGAGCGAGCCGCGGTCGATCACCAGGTCTTGGTAGGTTTCCGGCGGCGTGCTGGCCTGGGCCAGCCGGCGCAGTACCGCCCGGATCCGGGCATCGAGCACGCGGGGCTGGACCGGCTTGACCACGTAGTCGTCGGCTCCGGCCTCCAGGCCCGCCACGATGTCGAAGTCGTCGCTGCGGGCGGTCAGCATGATGACGGGAACGTCGCTGTCGCGTCGCAGCCGCCGGCACACCTCAAAGCCGTCCACGCCCGGCAGCATCACATCGAGCACGACGACGTCCAGCGCGGTGCCGGAGATGCTCTCCAGTGCCGCCTCGCCAGTTTCGGCGAGGCGAACGTCATAGCCGAGGCGGCGCAAAGCCAGCTCCAGGGCCTGCCGGGCAGCCGGGTCGTCCTCGACCAGCAGCACCGTCGCCATCACCGTGCATTATGCCTGCCGCGGCTGCTCACAGGCGCAGTCCGGGCAGCCCGCTCGCCTCGTGCATGACTCGACGCTACGGCGCCAATGTCATGAGGCTGTCCTGCGGCTGTCACAACCGTGTCACAGACACCGTCTCGCCGGGCGGCGCGTCCCGGACCAGAACACCAGGGGAGAAGTCCCGGACCAGAGCACCAGGGAGAATAGGTAGGCCAGCGGCGGCGAACACCCTCGGAAACTGTGAGGTTCAGGTGAAGCCGGGCATGGTGCCGGATTCCTGGAACCAGGCCACCTGCGGAGACGAAACCGCGCCCCGTGGGGCCATCCCCGCACAGGGGAGTGCGCGGGCCAGCGCGGCGCCCAGGGGCCAGCGCCGGGGTGGCGGAGAGTGCCCCCCGCTTTTGTGACAGGCCCGTGACAGTAGCCGGACACGCTCACTACATGGCTGCCGCATCGTCAGGAACATGGACGACGGCCGGAAGCCCGGGAAGCTGCCGGGTGCGGCGGGCCCAGAGGCCTGCTGGCATGGGAGACGTTATGGCACGGCCCGGAACGCGCGCGAGCACTTACGCGCATCTCCGCGGCCCCTGACGAGATTGCCATCGTCTCGCCGAGGCGGCCCTGGCACCTGCCCGTTGGCTCACGCTGTGCCGCGCTACACCGGCTGCGCCAGCTCTGCATAGCAATACTGCGGCACCGCCATCGCTCGGCGCGCTCCCATGCCCGGATCGCGCCATCACCGATCGCGAGCAACGAACGCATCCATTCAGTGCATCCACCTGGGACTGGAGTGAGCAGTGAAACTAGAAACGGCAACTGGCCCCATGCCTGTGACGGCTGAGCAGCGGGCCGCCTTTGACCGCGACGGCTACCTGATCATCCGGGGAGCGCTCGGCCCGGATGAGGTCGCGGCCGCCCGCGAGGCGATCGACCGCGTGTACGCGTCCATGGCCAAGGCAGGCTGCCTGGGTTCCGACGGCTCGATGCATCTGCTCAGCGCGGTGGCGAACTGCCCGGAACTCGCTGGCCTGACCGACCACCCGGCCACCTTCCGTTATGTGTGGTCGGTCCTCGGCTGGAACATCCACGTCTACCACTCCCACCTCGACGTCCATCCGCCGGTCCGGGTTACCACGCCGATCCGATACGAGTGGCACCAAGACGGCGGCAGGCAAAACCGCGAGATCGAGACGAATCCGCGGCCGAGACTGTCAGTGAAGCTGGCCTACTGGCTGTCCGATGTCTCCCAGCCTGGCCGCGGCAACCTGAAAGTCGTGCCCGGCAGCCACCTGACCGACTGGATCGACGGCCCGCCGCGACGCGACATCCCGTGGCCCGACCCCGAAGGCGCCATCGAGGTCACCGCCGAGCCGGGGGACGCGGTGTTCTTCGACCGCCGGATCTGGCACACCCGGTCACGCAACCACTCGCCGCACACCCGCAAAGCCGTGTTCTTCGGCTACACCTACCGGTGGGCCGCTATCCGCGACGACATCGCTCCGATCCGGACCGGCAACCGGATCGATCGGCTGACCTCCGTCCAGCGGCAACTGCTGGGCGGTGCCGAGGACCCGGGCGGCGACCACGCATGGGGCCACGACCCGGCAACCACCCCGCTGTATGTCTGGCTGAAGGAGCAGGGCGCCCTGGACCCGGCCAATCCGCCACTGCGCCCCTGAACCGTCCTCAGCGCGGTAGCGCTGCTCGTCGCCGCGGTGGGGTCGCCACCGAAGGGACGCGTCCGCTTAAGGTTCATCCGAAGCCACCGCCCTCGCAGGGCTCTGGCCCACGCTCCGCGCCGCCCGCATGTCACCCACCCGAGCGCTCTGGAACACGTAAGGCGAGCAGTGTCGTCAGGAGGCGGTTGCGGCGGACTGGGCGGGGGTCGGGAACGATTGCCGTCGGCGTCGGGCTCGCTGTCCATCCTGCGACGCTGTCACGCAGCACCCAGGGCACGGGCGCGAAGAACGATCCGACGCGGGCTTTCCTGGCGTTGACCTGCTGGTTTGGTCAGGCGGCCGGGCTGAGAGAGCCCGATCCCGGGCAATTTCGTGCGCAGGCCGAAGTCGTTAGCGGGGCACCCACAACTACGGAAACCGCGCTGACCAGCGGATACCTGCTGGTCGAAACCCGGTCACCGCTGCCAGGGCCGACCAGGAGACGTCCAGAGCGCCAAAATTGACTTCCAGGCACGCCACATGCCATGTCACGCCGCCGAACCCGCGTCGGACATGGCGGCGATGGTACGGCGCCAGTGTGATGAGGCTGTCCTTCGGCTGTCACAACCGTGTCACAGACACCCGCCTCGTCGGGCGGCGTCGGGTCTCAGGTTGGCGGTCATCGGGTCGGGGCCGCTGGCGGGCACTTGGTGCGACTGGGGGCTGGGCCAGGAGGCACCTTCACACGGCCGGATCGGTGCGGAGCACGCTGTAGATCACCCCGTCCCGCCAGGCGCCATCGCGCCACCCCGTGGCGCGAGTGATCCCCTCCCGGGTGAACCCTGCTTTCTCCAGGGCTCTCTGCTCGGCGATGTTGTCCGCCTCGGTCCCTGCCCAGATGCGGTGCACCGTGGTGTGTGCGAACAGGTAGCGGGCGAGCACGCGCTGCGCCTGTGTGCCGTAACCGCGGCCCCGGGCCTCCGGGAGCAGGACGATGCCGATTTCCCAGCAGTACGAGCTGGGCACGGTGATCGGCTGGCGGCGCCAGTTGACCAGGCCCAGCCGCTGGTCACCACGGGTGACGATCAGTGTCCCGCCGTCCGGGCCGATCAAGCGATTTACATCCCAGCCTGTCCGCGCTTCCTGATAGCTGCCATGTTCCGCCGGAGCGCAGGTCCTGTCCAGGGAGGAACGACCTCCCTGGACAGGCCGAGTACCGGCAGATCCTGGGTAGCGGAGAAGCGGCGCATCTCAGGCTGCCTTCCCGGCCTTTAGTGCCTGCTCGTAGTCGGCTGGGGACAGGCCCGCCCAAAGAACGAGAACCAGGCCCGGCCTTCCCGGACTAGCCGACGACCAGCGGGATGTGAAGCAGCACCGGATGCCAGTCAAAGCGCGTCGGCCGGCCGCCGGTCTGCTGGCGGCAGAAGGCATGGCCGGGCCATCCCGCGGCCGCTTACCGTCGCGGCATGGACGTCATCGGGCTCCTGCCCCGCCTGCGCTTCATCAGGTTTCCTGCCGGGCACGTCTATCTGTGGCACGATCCCGCCGGGCTCACCCTCATCGACACCGGTCTTCCCGGGTCGGCGCCGCTGATTCGCCGGCGCGATCCGCCAGAGCGGGTACCAGCCAGCAGACCTGCGGCGGGTGGTGCTGACCCACTTTCACCGTGACCCATCGGCGCGACGGCCGACATAGCCGGCTGGGGTGAGGCGGAGGTACTCGCTCACCATGCTGACGCGCCGTTCATCCGCGCCGGGGCGGCCGGGCCGGGACCGGACCTGGCCGACTGGGAACGGCCGATCTACGACCAGGTCATGAGCCAGTTCCCGGCGGACCCGGCAGTCCCGCCGCGGATCGACCGCGAGATCGCCGACGGCGACGAGCTCGGCTTCGGTGACGACGCCGACGGGCCGCTGTCGAAACCGTTCTGAGAGAGCCGGGGGGTGAGATTCCCCCCGGCTACTCGCTATGGCGCTGGTGCGGATCTTGAAAGGGCCCGCGATCTCTGATTCCTAGCGGTTTGTCCGTTTGCTCGTCGCGCGAGTCGGCCCCAGCATCAGTGGCGCGGCTGTTCGAGTGTCGTTCTGCCGGTCTTTACTGCCGTCTCGAACGTCAGCTGCTGTGCTGGTTTTCCGTCCGGGTGCAGTCGGGTGCCGGTAGCACGATGGTGCGGAGGATCTGCCGCCTCCGGTCCGGCGTGGCTGGGTTGGCCATGTATGGCCGGAGCAGGCTGAGGAATCCGCGGGTTAGGTCGTTCAGCTCCTCGCCGGTCATCCACAGGCCCGCCATACGGTACAAGGCCCCGTCGCGCCCCAGGTCGATGTGCTCCTGGTCGAGGTAGCGGTCGAAGTCGGTAAGGAGGGCTGCGATGTAGCCATAGAAGGCGCGCCGGTGGTCGTCGGGTGTCCATGAGGCCAGGTCGTCGGCCGAGACCGATGGCGCTGCCGGGAGAACGTAGGTGCGCTCGATGGTGCCGCGCACCCGGCGCTCAGAGACGACGTCCAGCACGCCCGCATCGATCAGGTGGCCGATATGCCGGTACAAGCTGGTGGGTGGCACATCGCGGAGTTCTGCCCGGAGGTCTGCGGTGGTCAGTTTCCGGTCGCCGAGGAAGGCGCCGATGATCCGCAGCCGTACCGGGTGGAGCAGCAAGTCTGCGCTTTTCACCCCGCCTAGAGTATCATTTCCACTCTTGGAACTATTCCCGTGTATGGTGAAACCGGTGCCCTGGCTGGACCTGACCGAGGACGAGAGACGGGTTGTCGGGAGCACAGTGGAGGTGGTCGTGATGCTCGTCCCGGCAATCGTCGAGGTGCTCGCCGGCCTCATCATCGTGTGGGTCGCCGTCCGGCTGCGGCAGGGGCGCGTGGCACGCGGCTCGGCCGTCGGGATACGGACGCCGTCCACGATGCGCAGCGATGCGGCCTTCAAAACGGCCAACATGGCCGCTGCGCCCTTGGCAGGTGCAGGCGGTGTCATCATGGCCGTTGGCGGTGTCCTTGCCGCGTTGATGCCTCGGCACCTGTTCGGGGTCTTCGTCTTCGGCGGCGTGGGACTCTTCCTTCTCCTGATCCTCCTCGGCGCGGCGGTCGGCGTCAGAGCCGCCCGATCCGTTCCGTGAGGGAGTACGGTTTCCTGATCGGAGGCTCATCTGGCCCGAGCCGCACCGTCAGCAAGCTGTCACTCATCACCTGATGCGGGCGGATGCTGCCTGCTGCATCATCGGGCGGCTGGGCTGAGCCGCTGGCTGGCGGCCGTGCCGGCGGGCCATTGTGATCGTCATCGCCCAGTACGCGACGGTTTCGTGGTGGGTCGGCTGGCGCTAGTGGTGGACCGCGCGCCGGGGTGTTGTGACGCGAGCAGGACGGCCCTGCCGCCTGCTGTCGGCTTGTTACGGCTAACCCTGGCGGGCCTGGGCGACACTAAGGGGTGTGGAGTCCGCGGCGGTCGTTGACGACAGGCCCGATGATGAGCCTCTGCTGCGGCGGAACCGCGATTTCATGTTGCTGTGGAGCGGACAGGTCGTATCGACGATCGGCATGCGGGTCAGCACGCTGGCATACCCGCTGCTGGTCCTGGGGCTGACCAGATCACCGCTGCTGGCTGGGGCTGCTGGCGCCGCGCAAAGTGCTCCGTTCCTGCTGCTGTACTTGCCCGCCGGCGCCTTGGTGGACCGCCGGGACCGCAAGCAGGTCATGCTCGCCGCCGACGGTATCCGGGCGGTGCTGCTCGCTGGCCTCGCGGTGACGCTGGCGGCCGGCCTGCTGACGTACGCGCAGATCATCCTCACGGTGTTCGTGGACGGCTCCTGCTTCGTGTTCTTTCAGCTGGCAGAGTCTGCGGCACTGCCGCACATTGTCGCCGACCGGCACCTACCGGTGGCGCTGGCGCAGAACCAGGCCAGGGAGCAGGGCGCCGAGATGGCCGGGGTTCCGCTGGGCGGATGGCTGTTCTCCATCGGCCAGGCGCTGCCGTTCGCTGCTGACGCCGCGACCTACCTGATCTCCTTCGTGACGTTACTGTTCGTGCGCCCTGCCCTGCAGGGCCAGCGCGAGCAGCCCCGCCGCGGGCTATGGGCGCAGATCACCGAGGGCCTCGCCTGGCTGTGGCACCAGCGCCTCCTGCGGGCCCTGGTTGTGCTCACCGGAGGGGCCAACCTGGCGCTGAACTCGCTACCCCTGGCAGTGATCGTACGGGCTCGCCAGCTCGGAGCCGGCCCGGCTTTGATCGGCTTGCTGTTCATTTTTACCGGCGCCGCTGCCATCGCGGGCTCGCTGGGCGCGCCATGGCTGCAGCGCCATGCCCCGGCCCGCGTCATCGTTGTCGGGTCCCTGTGGCTGTGGGCCACCAGCCTGGCTGCGCTGCCGTGGCTGCCAGCACCCCTGGACCTCGGTCTCGCAGTCGGCCTGGGAGCCCTGGCCGGGCCGGCCTTTAACGTAGTCCTGGCCCGGTATGCGTATGCTCTGGCGCCCGACTGGCTGCGAGCCAGGGTCGTCAGCAGCGCCAGGCTCATCACGTGGGGGACGATTCCGCTGGCAGCACTGGGCACCGGCGCGATGCTGCAGGCCGCTGGCCCGCGGGCAACGCTGCTCGCTGTCACCGGGCTCATGCTCGTGATCGCCGCTGCCGGCACGACCGCGCGGACAATCCGGCGGGCGCCGGATCCCTCCGCCCTGTCCTCGACGCGACCCTGACAGCCAGCCAGCTCGCCGCGGGTCGTCCTGCCGCTCGGCGCCTGGTTAGCCGTGACGACGGTCGAGCGCAGGCAACCATCCGCCCGCCGGGACGACGCGCACCACGCGTTTGCCCGGCTCCGCGGCGCCTGTAATGCGCCTCTTGCCTGCTGGGCCGCGGGTGGCTCGCCCGGCGCCTGGGCAAAGATAGCGCTCGCGGATGCGTGAAGATGGCGCACTGACTGGAGCGGACGGGCCTGCTGATGAGGGCCCCCGGCCGTTATGCGCAGGAGCTACAACCTCACTCGCGGGGGTCAGTCCGGCCGAGCTCGCCTCGTGATCGTTTCCGCGGCGGGGCGCACACTGTCGCACCTGCGCGGACATTGTGGCCATGTCGAGCAGGTTGAACCCTGTGGCGGTTTGGCCTGACCGTCTGCGGCAGGGTCTGGCCTGCTCACTGCCTGGCCGACGGTTCGTGCGGAGTCAGCTCAGTGAGCGGCGCACGGGCTCGCGTGCTGTGCACGACGTCTTGGATCGCCGCGGCGACCTGGCCGGGTTCGTGTTTGTGGATGTAGTGGGCGGGCTGGCTGGTGACGACGTGCCCGCTGCTGGCGGACAGCCGGCCAGGTCTTCGTGAAGGCTGTGCCAGCGGCGCCAGTCCTCCCGAGCAGCGGGGCTTCTGCCGGGGCCGCGGGTCAGCACGATCAGAGGCCTGTCGCCCAGTGCCCCGGCGGCCAGCGGCTGATCGGCTGCGGTCAGCCGCTTCATCGACCGGAACTCTAATCGCCGCCTTCGTCGCGACCGAAGCCGGCTGCCAGTACTGCGCCGGGGCACACTCTCTCCTGGCGCAGATGACTGGCGCCAGCCCGCAGATCGTGGCCGCCACCCGTGCTCGCTCGGTAGCCGACATGCCGGTCGGTGACAAGCTGCGCGCGCTCATGCGGTTCGTCTCGCAGATAGACAAATCTGCTTACCGGATCACCGATGACGATACCGAGCGGCTTCGTGACCGCGGCTGGACAGACGCCGAACTGCTCGAGGCCATCTGGACGGCCTGCATCTTCAACGCCGTTGTCCGCCTCGTCGACACCTTCGGCCTCAGCGCCGTCGGCCAGTTCTCATCCGGCACCCCCGGGGAGGAGTGATGAGCCACTTCAACCGGCGCGGCGCAGGGCCTCGCTGGCATGCGCGACGGCCGGGCTGCCAGTCACTGCGTCCTGAGCCTGCAGCACGCCACACCGATGAGCAGGCAAAAGCCCGACGGCCTCGACACTGCCGGCAGAGAACACCACTGGGAAGCGATCGCAAAGTTGAGGGAGGCTCTGCACGCCCCGGAAGAGGCCAGGGTCGCCGCCATCGTCGCGGCGGAGCCCGCCGCGAGTTCGCCGCGCGCTTGCGACCGGGCTGAGTCGGCGCGGTGGCGGGCTAGTCGAATGAAGCACGGTCGGTGTCCGGGTTGGTGCCTGGTTTCTGCCGCGTCCGCCGTCTGTTCGGGCCGGGTCAGGATCGCGCCCGCGTGCCGGATTGCTGGTCGGCGCTGGCTCCCATGCCGGTGACGAGTGCGGTCACGATCCTGTGTACCTGCCCTCGCAGGTCGGGCTCAGCGCCGCGGCCGGTGAGGATCAGGTGGTGGACGGTGCCCAAGAGGGTGAACGCCAGCGTCTCAGTATCAGCATCTGGTGCGACCCTGCCGAGCTGCTTCTCGGCCTGGAGGTAGGCAGCGAAGTGCCGCTCGATGTCCGCGAGCCCGCCGGCGCTGCCGGTGGCGTGTTCCAGGACCTGCGTGAGTTGCGGCTTTGCCGCGGCCAGGCTCATGAGCGCCTGGGCGCTGATACCGAATACCGCGACCGTAGCGTCGGTGAGGTTGCCGGTGACGGTGCCGCCGCCGGCGCGGCCTGGCAGGGCATCCGCGCCGACTGCGATCGCCTCGAGCCTGGCGGCCAAGAATGCGGCGAGGAACTCGTCAAGGTCGCGGAAGTGCCGGTGCAGTACTCCGTTGGCGACCCCGGCTTCCGTGGTGACCGCCCGGGTGGTGAGCGCTGCCGGGCCGCCGCGGGCCAGTACCCGGTCCGCCGCCGCGAACAACTGCTCGCGGACCTCCGGTATCGCCACTCCCCGTGCCATCTGTGCCGCCGTCCTCCTGAACCGCGTCTGACCGCCACCGCATCCGGCGGGGCGAGTTGCAAGTATGGACGCTCGTCCATTATCGTATGGACCACTGTCCATACTAGTGCCGGGAGGCGGGCCGTGGGCGGAAGTGGCAGCGGCGGCCAGGCAGCGATGATGATCGTCTGGGTGATCTTGGCCGTGGCGGCGGCCGGCGCCGCATTCGGGTACGCGGTGGTGCGGCGGCGCAGGGCACGGCGGCCGTGACAGTCATCGAGGTCCGCGACCTGGCCAAGCGGTTCGGCCAGACCCTGGCGGTCGACGGCCTGAGCTTCATGGCCGGGGCCGGCACGGTCACCGGGTTCCTCGGGCCCAACGGCGCAGGCAAGACCACGACGCTGCGCATGCTGCTGGGCCTGGTCACGCCGACCAGCGGCCAGGCCCTTATCTGGGGCAGGCCGTACCGGGAGCTAGGCGCCATGCGGCGCCAGGTGGGCGCGATTCTGGAGGCATCGGGGTTCCATCCCGGGCGCACGGTCGCCGATCACTTGCGGGTCCGCTGCGCCGCGATGAGTGTCGCGCCGTCTCGCATTACCGCTGTACTCGCGGAAACCGGGATGGCCGGGCTGGCCGGGCGCCGGGCCGGGAGCCTGTCGCTGGGGGAGCGGCAGCGGCTCGGCCTGGCCGGCGCGCTTCTGGGTGAACCGGACGTGCTGATCCTGGATGAGCCGGCGAACGGGCTGGACCCCGCGGGCGTGCTGTGGATGCGCGGCTTCCTGCGACGGCTCGGTGAGCAGGGCCGTACGGTGCTGGTGTCCAGCCACATCCTGGCCGAGGTGGCCCAGTTCGCCGACTGCGCCATTGTCATCGACCGCGGCCGGCTGATCTCGGCCGGCCCGGTGACCGAGCTGATGAAGGCCGCGCGGCCGGCGGTAACACTCCGTACCCCGCGCGCGCAAGACCTGCGCGACGCGCTCGCATCAGAGGGAGCCATGGTCCGCGCCGTCGCGCCAGACACGCTGGAGGTCACCGGGCTGAGCGCCGGGCAGATAGCCACGACGGCCGCCGGGCTGAGCATCCCCATCGTCGAGATGAACGCGGGCCCGGGCAGCCTGGAGGATGCCTTCCTGCGGCTGACCGGGACGGAAGGCAGGCCGGGATGATCGCGGCGCTGCGCGCGGAGTTCCTGAAACTGCGCACCACCCGCCTGGTGGCCGCCATGACCGTCCTGGCGGTCGCGGTGACGGCGCTCATCGGAGTGGTCGAGGCGGTCACCGCCGGAACCGGGAAAGGAATGGCGATCCCGTCGCTGGCCACCACCGGCGGGCTGCGTGACAACCTGGCGAGCACCGGGTTCGCGCTGCTGGTAGCCGCGCTGCTGGGCGTGGTCATCACCAGCGGAGAGTTCCGGCTCAAGACCGCCACCGACACCTACCTCGATCAGCCCGACCGCGGCCGGGTCATGGCAGCAAAGGCCATCACGGCCGCGGCGGCCGGGGCGCTGCTGGGCACCGCGGCCGCTGCCACCTCGGCAGGGATCGGCCTCGACTTCGCCGCCGCACGCGGCTATCCGCTCGCGCTGCCCGATCCCGCCATCGCCCGCTACACCGCCGGCACCGTCATCGGCTCGGCGCTGCTCGCCGCCGCCGGCGCCGGTGCCGGGTCGCTGATACGCCAGCAGACAGCCGCGATCATCGCAGTCGTCGCCTGGGGCCTCGTGATCGAACTTGTCGTCGGCGCGACGGTCACCGCGGTGGGACCTTTCCTGCCCTACACCGCGGCGGCGATGCTGGCAGGTGACACCAGCGGCGGCGGCATGCCCCAGATCCCGCGTGGCGTAACCGCGCTGCCCTACCCCGCCACCATCGCCGTCCTCGCCGCGATCGCCGCGGCGCTCTGCACAGCCGCCGCCCTCACCGTGACCCGGAGCGACATCACCTGACCACAGCGGACCTGCGCGCCAATCAGAAGTCCCATGAGAATTCGTGAAGCTCGCGAACGTCGCGGTCTCCTCAGGTGGCCGCAGTGTTCCTCCCGCTAACCGCCGTGCTCCGCGCCCGACGGGGGCGGGCGAATGACAGTCGTGACGATCAACGTGATCGAGGTGAGTGACGGCGGTGGACCGGAATTGGAGAAACGCTTTGCCGAGAACATCGCACTGCAGCCGGCGCCCGCGGCTTCCACGGCGCCGGGGTGCTGCGGCCGGTGCGGCTCGGCTGCAGAGCCGCCGCGTCCAGCAGCACCCCCATCCGGGCCCGCGGGCTGACGCAGGCCGACCGCCGGCCAGCGCGTGTCCCGCACCGGATGCGTCCTGGCCGAGGATCACCCGCATCATGGTGGGCTGGGTGACGGTTCAGGAAGCAAGGCGCAGCGGAACGGAGATGTACAGGCTGCCGGCCTGCTGGTAGTCAGGGCGCACTGAGTGGCGATCGGGAGGCTATCGTGCGGGATGCAAGCAGGTTCAGCGTCTACGTGAGGATGACCGCTCAGCCGGGTCAGCGAGATGCGCTCATCGAGCGCCTCCGGGAACTCCTCCGGGCCGGTGCCATGTCCGGCCTCGAGTCGTTCAGCATCAACGCGGTCCTGGATGACCCGGACACGATATGGATCACGCAGGCCTGGGCGGACAAGCTGGCACACGACACTGCGACCCATTCCGACCCCGTCGTGTCAGCCACCCAGCGCGTGGTGTCCCTGCTGGCCGAACCACCCGTAACCTCCTACGGCCAGGTGGCTTACCGGCACGACGGCCGCCCGTAGCCGTCCGCCGCAAAAATATAAGGCGTGGCAGGGACACTGCGGGACGGAGCATTGGCGAAGAAGTGGCACAGGCCTGCTCGCCCCGATCGGGCCGGTGAAACCGCTGCCTTGCTGGCGGAGACTGTGCACGTCATCCTTGGCATCGGCGACGAGCCTCCCGGCCGGATCCCCCTGTGCATTGCGGCATCGCGCGCGCAGTTCTGGCATGCTTTGAGGCTTGCGGCGGGCTGAGAGGCGGCGGAGCAGCGCGTCGGCGCGCCGCGCATTCTGCGACGCGGTCGCGCGGTACCCAGGGCACCAACCTGCGCGGTCGCGACGAGTGATCCGATGCTTCCCTTCCCGGCGCTGACCTGCTGGTTTGCTCTGGGCGCCATACTGTTACGGCCTGATCGCCGGCAAATCGTGCGCAGGCCGAAGTCGTTAGCGGGGTGCTCACAACTGGCGGAAGGCGCGCTGACCAGCGGAGATCTGCTGGTCGAAGCCCGGTCACGGTTGCCGGGACCGGGCAGGAGGCTCCAAGAGCGTCGGTGATCACCGGTTCGCCGTCATCTCGCGGACGTCTCCTGGGCGGAGTAACGCTCCTGTATGGCAGCAGATCCTCTCTTCGTGGTGTCGTCGTGGGCCCGGCACATGACTTGACTCCGGACCTGGGTACAGGGTTTACCCTCCGGGTATGCGCAGCTCTGAGGTGGCTTCCCGGGCGGGGGTGAACGTCGAGACCCTCCGCTACTACGAACGACGCGGGATCCTTCCCGAGCCTGGACGATCAGGCTCGGGGTACCGCTGCTATGACGTCCGGGCCGTGCGCACCGTCCGGTTCATCAAGGGCGCCCAGCAGCTGGGCTTCTCCCTGGAGGAGATCGATTCGCTGCTCGGGCTGGGCGCGGGCGGCCCGCGCAACTGCGACGCCGCCGGGAAGCTCGCCACCGAGAAGATCGGCGAGCTGGAGGCGAAGATCGCGCGCCTGTCGGCGATGCGCGACTCGCTGCGTCAGCTGGTGGCCACCTGCGACCGGAGCCCCGGCAAGCGGGACTGCCCGCTCCTCGAAGCGATCGAGGACGACGAACGCATCGGGGGAGAGCACCGATGACCCAGCCTGGTGCCTGCAACGACGCGGCATTCCTGTCGAGCGTGGACGGCATCCACGCCCTGCCCAGCCTGCTGCGGCTCCTCGCCGGCGGTGAGCCCGTCGACATGGCCGAACTGGCCGAGGTGGCCGGGGTGGCCGGGGTGGATCTGAGCCGGGCCGTGCGCGCCCAGCCGGGAGCCGAATGGGATAGTGACGGGCGCCTCGTCGGCTTCGGACTCACCGGACGGCCAACCGGCTACCGATTCCTGGTCGCCGGCAAGACCCTCTACACCTGGTGCGCCAGCGACACCCTGTTCTTCACCGTCATCCTCGGCAAGCACACGGTCGCAGAGTCCACGTGCCCGGCGACTGGCGCCGCGATCCGTCTCGAGCTGACTCCCGAGGCCGTCATCTCGGTCACGCCGCCCGGCGCGGTTGTTTCCCAGCGACGTTGCCAGGACCTCGCCGCCAACCTCCGCTCCGACGTCTGCGACCACGGCCACTTCTTCGCCTCCGCGAACGCCGCAGCCGGCTGGCTGACCGCCCATCCCGACGGGCAGGTGCTGAGCATCGCCGAGGCGTTCGCCGAATGCCGGGCCGCTGGCGCGGAGATGGGCTGGCTGACACCCGAGGTACCCAGCCCGTGAATGCCCCCCGCACGACCCAGGCTGCGGAGCCCGGCAAACTTCGAATCTCGATCCTTCACGTTCCTGACTGCCCCTCGGCCGGCCGCCTGCGAGCGGACGTTGAGGCGGCCCTGCATCGCCTCGGCGACACGGCGGTCGTCGAGGAAATCGGAGGAGCATTCTGGTCGCCGACCGCGCTGATCGACGGGGTCGAGATCCCCGGCTATCCGCTGGGCTCCGATCCTTCGTGCCGCATTGACTTGCCCGCCTCAGCCGAGATCGAAGACGCCATCCTGGCCGCCAGAGCCCGGCGCGCGCACCCGCGACGACCCGGGAACGTCCCGAAGTGAACATCGTTGATCCCCGCGACACCCGCGGGACCCGCGCGGCCTGCGGCGCCCGTGCGCTGTGCGGGTGGTCACCGCCGTCTCTTCCCGCCGACTCGAGCCTGAAGCGGAGCGCCGATCGGATCCGTCTCGGCAACATCTCCGCGCTAGGCATCGTGGTCGCCGTGGTCGCCCTCCTCAACGTCGCGGCCCACCTGTCCGCCCAGCCTGGCCTCGCGCTCGACGGGGCGGCGGGGCTGGCGGCGGGCGGGTGGTGCTCGCTCAACTTCTGGCGCTGCCGCCACGCCCACTGCCTTGTCACCGGGCCGGGGTGGCTGGCCTTCGGGGTGTTCACGCTGGCCGAGGCGGGTGTTGGTCACAGCCTCATCGACGGCTTCGAGCAGCCCGTCTTCCTTAGCATCCTCGCCGTCGCCGTCATCTTCGAGATCAGCTGGTACCTGGCTCGCCGTACCAATGCCGTCGTGCGGCGTGCCAGCTAAGCCGGGGCGCCGCCCGGTGAGAGCCCGCAGGTCCGCTGCCTGCCGGTGCCGCCAGGCACGGTGCCGAGAATCCGGGCCACCTCTGCTCGCGGTGCGCCGGTTGACGGCCGGGGAAGCCCGAGCGCTTCGGCCGCCCGGAGGGCGAGGCGCTCATACAGTTCCGTCGTCGCGAGGAGGGCCGCACGGGTGCCGGAGACGGGGAAGGCTCCCCAGCAGCGGTCCAGCGCCTCGCGCACAGCCGCGTCCATCCACTGGTCGAGATGCTTTCCGGGGAACCACGTGCGGAAAGCCGGCGCCGTAGCGGGCCCGGTGGTCCCACTCGATCATCTTCAGCAGCTCCTGCTTGGCATCCCAGTCGCGCCCCTTGGCGAGCCACGGCTCGTCCCGGGCCACGCAGCGGGCGGCCATGATCGCCGCCGCGTAGCACCAGCTGATGCACTCGGAGAACTCGGACTCGCCCGGCAGCGCGCGGTTCGCGGTGACAACGGGGAGTCGTCCGGCGGCCTGGTCCTTGTCGCCGTGCACCCGGAAGGGCTCGTCGTAGGTGTCAACGCCGATGTCGCTCGCGGGCGTGATGATGAGCTGGGCGAGGCCCATCCCTGGGCCAAGGCCGACCGGCGCAGCCGGCGCTGGGTCGAGCACAGGGTCGCGCTGTGCGGCGATGCAGCGGTCGCGTTTATGCCGACCGCCGGGGTTGGCGCCTCGGTGGCGATGCGCGCGGCCGCCGGGCTCGCCGACGAGCTTTCCAGGTCCGCCGCCGGGCCGGGCCGATGGCGTTCGAGGGGGGTACCAGAGACGGTGCCGCAGGCTGGCCGAGGGCGCCCAGGCCGAGTCCCGGCGCCTGGCCAGGGCAATGTTCGTGCGGCAACCCGTGGTGGCCGGGCTCCGGGACCAGGTCGTCCGGATGTACCCGGCCAGCCTGGCGCTGCGGAGCATCATCGACAGCGCCCACCGGCCCTTCTGAAGCCCGGCCCGCACTCCGGCTCGCGATGCGCTAGCCGGCAAGTTGCCGCCGGCCCGCGGTCGGTACGGATGGGGCTCTGTTCGCGGGGCGTCCGGGCGCACGCATGATCAGGGCGACGGCTGTACCCGCAGCCGGACCATCGGCATGGCGCCGATGGGCCGGCCGCATACCTGCTGGAAGAGCCGGCTCATCTTTTCCAGCTCTGCCGGGTGCCGCTCCTGGTAGCCGTCCAGCACGGCTGCGGACTCTGTCCTCGTCATCGGCACGGCGAGCGCGGGCATGTTCCGCCGGAACCCGGTCGAGACGCGGACGTGCGGGCTGGCCTGGACGTTGCGGTACCACTGGGCTTTCTCAGCGAATCCGGCGATGATCACGTATTCGCCCTGGGCCGGCCGGGCGAGCACTTCGAGGACAACGCGCCGCCGTGCCCCGGTTTTGCGTCCGGTGTGTTCGAGCATCAGCAGCCGGCTCCCGAACAGGAACCCGAGACCGGCCTGGTAGAGCGCGATGGGCATCCGCACCATCCACCGGGTCCGGAAGAACCGGCCGGCGAGCCGGGCGGTCAAGCTAGTGGCCTCCGCTGTGGTGTCAGTCATCTATTACTCCGTCCACTAGGGCGGTTCTCCGATATGCCTGCCAGCCGGCGCAGCGGCTCTGCGACCGCGAGGCCGCTGGTGGCGGGATCGAGCAGCCGGTGCAGGAGCAGCCCGTCGAGGGCGGCCATCAGCACCTCGGCGGTGGCGGCGCCGTCGGCGCCGGGCGCTGCCTCCGCCACCAGCTGCCCGATGGCCCCGCGGGCTTCCCGGAGCATGCCGGCCAGCGCCGACCGCAGCCGCTCATGCCTGCGGGCGGCCAGCAGCATCTCGATGAACACCGCTCCGCTGTGGCCCGGCCCGGTGCCGAACCCGGCGCCGGCCTCGACCAGCCGGCCAAGCGAATCGGTGCCCGGTGGCGTGAGAGCGGGGCCCAGAATCTGCGCAACCGTTGCCTGTGCAGCCCGCAGCGAGGAGTCGATCAGCAGGTCGGTCACCGAGCTGAAGTGGTAGTGCACCAGGCCGGGCTGCAGCCCGGCCCGCTCGGCGACCAGCCGGGTCGTCACCGCTCCCCACCCGCGCTCGGCGATCAGCTCGGCTGCGGCATCCATCAGCCGGACCCGCGTCAGCTGGCCCTGCTCCGCGGCGGTGACCACTGCGATTCCATTCTGCTGGGCGTTAGCCCTGGGCGTTCAGATTGGGCATACGCCCAATCTAGGTGAAGCCAGGCAGTCTGGCAAGTAGAAGTACGGCGAGCGCCAGTACGACGCGGAAGATCCGTTCGGCCACCAATAGTGTCGATGCCGAGCGAAACAAGTGGACGTTCAGCGAGACGCTCGCCGACGTCGTTCTGCAGGAGTGGGGCGGAGAGGAGGTATCCGGATGAGCGGTGACGCCGCCGGACAGGCGGCTGGCATGTCGATTAATCTCACCTACGAGCGTCGAGCCGAGGCGGTCGAATGGCTGTGCGGCGCCTTCGGCTTCCGCGATATCACGCGCAGAAAGCGCAGCCACGAAAACGCGCCGCCAGACTCGCCGGTCCCTGCGGCGGGATGGTGGTGATCTTTGGCGCACGGATGACTTCAAGGACTGGATGCGGTCGCGCGCACCGAAGTTCCATCAACCGTCCGAGCGGCCGTGGCTGTACCTGTCGCATTCCGTCACCGTCCGGGTGCCCGACGTCGACGCGCACTACAAGTGAGCCCGGCGTGAGTCTGCTTCGATCCTGTCCCCGCCGGAGGACCAGCCCTGGGGAGTGCGTTCCTACGCCGCGCTCGACCCTGAGGGTCACCAGTGGGAGTTCGTCCAGCCGTTGCGCGCCGCCAGCCCGGACCCGGAAGCGGCGGGATGAGAAGTATCGAGCCGGAGGTCTGGACTGACCACGCCGAACCGTGCAGTCCTACGGAGGGCTGGGTGCGCTTCGGGCAGGCCGAGATCCATTTGTTCGTGAAGGCAGACCACGACCTGGCCCGACGGCAGCCGCCGCGGACCTCACAGTTGCCGACGGCGATGCCCTGCAACGCCAGTGGAGCGCAACCGGCGTGCCGGGCACGAGCGATCCCTACGACACTCCCTACGGGAGGCGCGAGGCGGTGCCCGTCGACCCGTACAACAACCTCATCCGATTCGGGTCGCCGACCCCGGGGCTGCCCGGAGCTGAGCATCATCCACCTGGCACCTTCCCGGTGCAGACCGGGTGCCCTGGGCGGGCCCGCCGTTCAGTCGCCCAGGGTTGAGGTCGATGCGGATGGTGAGCGGGGCCGGGGCAGCAATGAGCCCGCCGATGGCCGCGTCCCAGTGGTGCGGCGGCTGCGGGACCGGCCGCGGCTGTCATCGCCCGGCAGGCGAACGACTCTCCCTGACCTGCGGGTTCGGCCCGTCTTCACGCGTGCGCGCGGACTGGCCTGCAGGTTCCGGACATAGTCAGCCTGCGTGTCGTGCGCGGCGACCAGCCAGAACACTTCGCGGTCCAGGCCGTTTCCCACCGGGGTCTGGCGTGGCCGCCCGGAGGTCTCCAGCAGCGCGAACGCGCGCACCGCGATGCCTGCGTGCAGGACGGCGCGCATCAGCCGGTGCAGGCGCTCCAGCGCTGTGACGACCCGGTACTTCCGCGACCGCATCTTCCAGCACAGGCAACTGCATTAGCTCATTTACTTGGCTGGCGGTTCTGACGCGCTGTCGACCGGGCCCGGCACGGTCTGTGCCGCGGCCGGGCGAACGGTCATGCCGCACCGCCGGACTCGCGCAGGTGCTTGCGGACCGTCGTTTTCGGTGCCCGTGCCAGCCATGCCTCGCGCACGAGCGACTTGATCCGCTCCGACGACACGCCAGCAAGCCGCACCTCGAGCCCGAGGAAACTGCGTCGCGCATCCATGCGGTTGACGACGGCGGCATGCTCCGGGTCGGCCGCCGCCGCTTGCCGGGCGGCATCTTCGCTTATGCAGAAGACCGCGGTCGTCTCATCCCGGCCCATCCCAGCGAAAGTCTTCCCGCGCACCTGCCATACCGGGACCTTGAAAAGGTGGTGCTGCTTTTCCGTCACCTCCGGCCAAGCCATGGCCCAGCCCCGGATCTCGCTGGTAGTCGCAGCAGCGCTCATCCACACACTGTGCCACGGTTCGCTTCGGGTGCGTCCGGCCGCAGTCGTGCCCTAGCGGTCCCTATCCAGTGAGAATTCGCGGGTCGGCCTGGGGATCTGGGTGGTTCGGCGACGCGCGGTGTGAGGGTTCGGTCCGCCTCTTGGCTCTCCAGAGGGCGAAGGGAAACGCGACGACCAGAAGGAGGCCAAGAGTAAGGGCAAGATGGACTGCCCATGCTCCGGCGAGGGTGGGTCCATTCCATGAGTTCTGCAGGTCGCCGGCATCGAACACCGGGTAGAAGATGCCGCTGTGCAAGAGGAAGAACCAGGCCACGCCCGTCACTATGTAGGCCGCGATCGGAACCCCGGCCGTGACAGCGCGCAGCCGTGTCGCACTCCGGCCGGCACCCGGGCGGCCGGAGGCCATCGCGGCGATGCGGAGCGGGAGTACGAACGCCACCACGATGGTGCTGACCACGAGCTGATGCGTCGCGACGGTCAATCCGGGATTTGAGCGAGCTCCTCGGGTGACGCTTCCCGGAGGGTGGGCCAGCCCATCCCGCTGGTGCGGCAGACGAACTGCCGTTCCTCGTCTTTCTTGAGGGAGATCTGCAGCTCCTGGGACCGGCGCAGCCCGACGAACCGCATATGCAGGCGGTGTTCCCCTGGTTCGGTCTCGATGACCCTCACTTGGCCGTTTCCGATCTTGCCCACAGCGTGGTCGTCGAGAACGACCGTGTAGTTCGACTGCGGCTTAAACAGGTGAAACAGCAGGGCGGTGGGGAGCACGGTCCTGGGCGAAACCGACCAGCGCTGCTTCGGCCTGAGGATCCTGATTACTGACATTGGCATCCTTTCTCAGCAGAATGAACAAGGGCAGTTCCCATGCCTTGTGCCGGCCGCCGGTCATCCAAGCCCGCCCACTACGAACCGTTCGCGGTCAAACATCCTGGCCACGACGCGCCAGGCGAGCAGGTCGAACGCCAGCAACGCGGCGGCGAGCCCGATCGCCAGAGCGGTCGACTCGGAGATCACGTTCAGCGACATCAAGGCGACGATGATGAGCATCGCCCAGCCCGCCAGCAGCGGCGTGAACAGCAACTGGACCAGCACGTGCGGTCCTGCGTAGATCGCTGCCACGATCGCGGGATGGGCGAACAGGCCCGCGACGGCGAGAAAGATGCCGAAGACGGCGTACGCGATTATGAGCGTGGGCGCGAAGGCGGCCAGGGCCTTGGCGATGAGGAACTCCTCGCGGCGGATCGGGGTGGCCAGCACCGGCTCGAGAGTCCCCTGGTTGCGCTCGCCGACGACCGAGTAGGCGGACATCACCGACGGCATGGTCACCGGGATCACCAGCATGTAGAGAAGCGAGAGTCCGATGCGGAGGCTGAGGGCTTTCCCGGTCGCATTGGCGGCGATCAGCTGGATCGTCGGCAGGATGATGAACAGCACCGGCGTTGCCGCCATCGTGCCGATGACGAACCGGTTGTGGCGGTAATCCCGCAGCTCCTTTCGGAGGATGGCGCCGACCCGAGTCCAGCTGAAGGTCTCCGGGCCCTGGCCTCCACGTCCTCGTCGATCAGTTCGAGGTAGACGTCCTCCAGTGGATGGTGAGACTCGGCGAGGGAGAGGATGCCGGCCCCGGCTGCGACGAGTGCTCGCGCGAGGGCCGGAGCCGCCAGGGTCGGGGCCGGAGACGGTCAGCGTGTAGCCAGAGGGCGTCTGGTCCCAGCACTCGATCTCAGGCATTGCGCCGAACACCGCCTTCGGGTCGCCCAATGGCGAGCGCAGCCCTACGTCCAGGGAGCGTCTGAACAGCTGCTCGCGCACCTCGTCGGGATGACCGATCAACCACAGCGTGGTTTTCAGGATCGCCACCCGATCGCGCAGCCATTCGGCCTGCTCGAGCCGGTGCGTGGTGAGGAAGATCGTCACCCCGCGCTCAGGCAAGGACGCGATGAGTTTGTGGACCTCGCGGGTCGCCACGGGGTCGACACCCGAGGTCGGCTCGTCGAGAAACAGCACCGCCGGGTCGTTGAGCAGCGCCGGGGCGAGCGCGACCCGCTGACGTAGGCCCTTGGACAGCGACCCGCACTTGTCACGAGCACGATCTTCGAGATTGACCGCGCCGAGGGCACGCTCGATGCGCCCTTGAACGTCGCGTAGCTCGTACAGCCCGGCGAAGCAGAGAAGATTCTCGGTCACCGTCAGGCGCAGATACAGTCCCGGCGACTCCGGCATCATCGAGATCCGCGACCGGATCGCAGAACCGTTGTTAGCGCTCAGCGGAATCCCGGCGACGATCGCCGACCCCGAAGTCGGCGCAACGAGCGTCCCCAGTGTCCGCACGGCCGTCGTCTTGCCCGCGCCGTTCGGCCCGAGGAAACCGAAAACCTCGCCGTAGCCGACGCTGAACGACAGGTCGTCAAAGGCAACACGATCGCCAAACCGCTTGGTCAGGTGCTCGACGACGAGCGCGGACTCCCCGTTCGAGCCGTCGAGGCTCGCAGCACGGCTCAGTTCAGCGCCGTCGGCCGCGTGAGTTGCCGACGGCGGGGTCACAGGCAGTTCGCACGGCTGTACATGGCCCGACTCTACCAGTCTGACTGGTCAATCTGCTAGATTCCTGGTCATGCAGCCAGGATATGCGGCGCCCGAGCGCACGTTCATCGAGACCGCCCGACGCGCGCAGATCGTGGCCGCAGCGATCGACACGATCGCCGAACTCGGCTATGCACAGACGTCCTTCGCCCGCATCGCGGAGCGAGTGGGGATCAGCCGGGGTCTCATCAGCTACCACTTCGCCGGCAAGGACGACCTCATCAAGCAGGTCGTCCACGACGTGGTCGCGCAAGGCGTGGCCTACATGCGCCCGCGGATCATCGCCGAGTCCACCGGTCCCGCGATGCTACGGGCCTACATCGGATCGAACCTCGCGTTCATGCGCGAGCACCGCCAGGACATGACCGCCATCCTGGAGATCACCCGCAGCGCGGACGGGCGACGCATATTCCAGGACGACCCCCACGTGATTGACGCAGTCCGCGCACTCGAGCACCTGCTATCCGGCTTCCAGACGGCCGACCAGCTCCGCCGGGACTTCGACCCGCATCTCATCGCAATCGCCATACGCGCCGCAATCGACGCCGTGCCGTCCCGGCTGGCTCTGGACCCCGAGTTCGATATCGACAACTACGCCAGTGAGATTGCCACCCTCTTCGACCTGGCGACCGCACCACGGACACCCGATGACCCGGGCCAGTGAACAACAGGCAACCGCCGAGGAGAAGCGACCAGGTGACCGCGCAGGCCGATCACACATTCGCAGCGGTAGCCCGCCGTCAGCACGCCTGCTCAATCACGATCCTGGCCATCTTGAAAGGGCCCGCCAACTCCGGTTTCTGCCGTTTGCGCGCTAGTGCTGACTTGCAGCCGCACCTGGGCGGCGTACTGGCGCGCCTTGTCCGCTCCGACAATGCTGTGCATCGGGCCGGTGCATCTCGTGCTCCGGCCACGCCGCAGGACACCGGGGCACAGGTGAAATACGTCGGAATCGGTAGCCCGGTACCGAGGAAAGAAGGAACACTGTGGCCACAGCGACACTGACGCTGACGCGGACGATGCGAATCTTCGGCCGCAGGCACGCATGGCAGGTCCTGCTCGACGGCAAGCCTGCCGGATCGATCGCTAACGACCGGGTCGTCGAGTTGCCGGTCGAGCCTGGGCGGCATAGCCTGCGGCTGTCATCGGGGCGGTTCACCAGCCCGGAGCGGCAGTTTGCGGCCGCGGACGGGGAGGTGGTCCGCTTCACCTGCCGAGCACCGTTGCTGTGGCCGCAGGCGGCAGCGGCGGTTATCGTGCCCGGCCTGTGGATCAGCCTCCGGCGGGACTGAGCTCGTCATGAAGCTGAGGATCCAGCGCGATGATCCCGTTCCGATCTGCCGGGACCTACTAGATTGCTGTCACTCAGCCGTGTCAGGTCTCGTTTCGATGCCAAGTGCCCCGCACCGCATTGGGTGCTGAGTTGGTGCTGACAAGCAGCGGCCTTGCGGGCTGTCTACCTGCGGAAACTGCCCAGACCTCCACGAGCTTCACTATTTTCGAGGGCACGTCGGAGATCCAGCGCATGATCATCGGCAGGGCCGTCACCGGGCTTGACGTGCGGTAATAACCGCAGGTCATTGCGCTGGTGCGGATCTTAAAAGGGCCGGTGAACTGCGCCTGCTTTCAGCGGCCGAGGAAGGCAGTCAGCCGGTCGCTCGCGTTCGCCCCGGCGGGGATGCTGCGGGCTGGTGCGAACTGGCGCGGCCTGTCGTCGTCGCTGATGAGCGTGACCGCTGTCAGCAGTAGCGCGGCGGCGAGTGGTTCCGGGATCGGCTGGCCTGCGCCGCAGGCCTGGGAGACATCCCACGCGTGCACGGCTATCTCGATCGCTCCGATCGCGGCGAGCTGCCCCGCTTTCATCGGGCAGCCGCCGATAAGGACATCGCGGCCAGCGCCGGCCTGGCATCGGGCCAGCAGCAATGCGGCACGCTCGGCGAAGTCACGCGCCGGGTCGGCGAATGGCACCGAGGAATCGACCTGGAGGCGTACCGCGCCCTCGCAGTAACCCTCGGCTAGTGCCGCGACCGAGTCGCACGCATGCTGCAGCAGCATCCGCAGGTCCCAGCCCCGGCAGGGCGTGGGCAGCGGGTACTGGTCCGCAGCTACCGGCGCGACAGCTGCGATCGCGTACCGCAGCGCCGCGGCGAGCTGCTCGTTGCCTGTCAATGCCGGTGCTGTCCAGACGCTGGCAGCTCAGCGGGGAAGCCAAAGCGTCGCAGCAGCGCGCCGTCGTTGAAGGACACGATCCTGGACACCTGACCGCCGCGGATAGTGAGCACCTGGACCGCGTGCGCCTCAAAGACCGTGTTAGCAGCTGCCTGGTACGCGGCAAGCGCGGGCTGCCCGTTCGCTGCGGTCGGCAGCAGCCGGAACCGGCCAGGAGCGAGCACGCGCGACCGCAGGAACTGCAGGACATTGTCGCGCCCAGCGAACCAGTGGGGCTGCGGCGGCATCTCCAGCGTGGCGTCCATGCGCAGCAGGTCAGTGAGTGCGGCCAGGTCTGCCGACTCGAACGCGGCGGCGTAGCGGTCCAGCAGCGCCCGGTCGGCCGGATCCGCGGGCTCGCGCAGGTCATCCTCGGAGATGCCAGCCTGTGCCAGGTGCGCGCGGGCGCGCTGCAGTGAGCTGTTAGCGGCCGCTACCGAGATGTCCAGCAGCGCAGCGACCTCCGTGGCGTGCCAGCCCAGCACATCGCGAAGGATCAGCGCCGCCCGCTGGCGACCGGGCAGGTACTGGAGCGCGGCGATGAGCGCGAGCCGGATGCTCGCCCGTGAGCTGACAACGGACGCCGGGTCAGCGGACGGCCCGGCCGCGAGCGCATCAGGCATGGGCTGGAGCCAGGTGATCTCCGGCCGGATGCTCGCCAGCGGGCCGCCGGGATCAGCGGCCGGGCTGCTGAGGTCCGACGGCAGCGGGCGGCGGCCGCGGTTCTCCAGTGCGCGCAAGCAGTTGTTCGTCGCTATCCGGTACAGCCACGTCCGCAGCGAGGATCTGCCTTCGAAGCCGGAGTAGGCGCGCCAGGCC
>Ga0335075_10002718_pt1 | contig 28258 bp, 27 predicted proteins | sample Lox_Sample_24_FD_206723 | JGI IMG/M metagenome (GOLD analysis project Ga0335075, IMG submission 206723) | Soil microbial communities from Loxahatchee National Wildlife Refuge, Florida, United States - Lox_Sample_2.4 | ecosystem: Environmental > Terrestrial > Soil > Wetlands | place: USA...
ATCCGATCAGTTACCCGTTCAGCTATGATAAATTGAAGCACTCAACCGGGCTTGCCGTTCAATGGCTTGCGCCGTTGGGCGTGTTCCGCTTCAGCTACGCTGTCCCGCTCAATGCGTACAAGGGCGATGCGTTGTACTACGAGGACGAAATCGAGCGTTTCCAGTTCTCGGTCGGCCAGGCTTTCTAAGAGGTAAGTTCAGTGCAGGTTTCGCTTCGCAAGATTTTCATGGGTACCCTCGCCGCGGCCGCCATCTCGGTGCCCGCCATGGCGGAGATCAAGGTTGGCGTCATCGACTACGCGCGTCTGCTCGAGCAGTCGCCGCAGGCGAAGGCCGTGCAGGATTCGCTGAAGAACGAATTCGGACCTCGCTACCAGCAGCTCGTCACGCAGGAGCAGGCGCTGAAGACGCGCGCGGACAAGCTGCAGAAGGACGGCGCCACGATGGCGGCCGACCAGCGCGAGAAGGAAGAGAAGTCGATCCGCGATGCGGCGCGCGAACTCGAGCGCAAGAAGGGCGAGTGGAACGACGACTCGAACTCCAAGCGCAATGACGAGATGAACAAGCTGCAGCGTTCGCTGATCGGCGAAGTGCGCGACTACGCGAAGGCGCAGAACTTCGACATCGTGATCGCCGAAGGCGTGATCTACGCGACGCCCACGGTCGACATCACGCCGGCGGTGCTCCAGGCGCTGCAGGCGCGTGGCGCGAAGCCGGCCGCCGCACCCGCCACGGGCGCGACCCCACCGGCGAAGCCGCCCGCGAAGCCGTAATCCCGCCAGGCGGGACGCGCCCACCGCCATGACCGTGACCCTGGCATGACCGTGACCCTGGGGGAACTGGCGGTTCGCTTCGGTTGCGAACTGCGCGGCGATCCGGAATCGATCGTCGATTCCATCGCCGCGCTCGCCACCGCCGGGCCGCGCGCGGTGTCGTTCCTCGCGAATCCCAAGTACGCCGCGCAGCTCGCCGACACGCGAGCCGGCGCGGTCATCCTCGACGCGAAGTCCGCACCGTCATCGCCGGTGCCGTCACTGGTCGCCGCGAATCCGCACGCCACGTTCGCGCGCGTCGCCACGCTGCTGCATCCCGATCCGCCCGCGCGACCCGGCATCCACCCGTTGGCCGCCGTCGAGCCCGGCGCGCAGGTCGATTCGGGCGCCGAGATCGCCGCGACGGCGTTCGTCGGCGCGGGTGCGCGCATCGGCGCGCGTTGCTACATCGGTCCCGGCAGCGTCGTCGAACGCGGCGCGCAGATCGACGCGGACTCGCGGCTCGTCGCGCGCGTGTTCGTCGGGCACGACGTGCGCATCGGCGCGCGCTGCGTGCTGCATCCCGGCGCGGTGATCGGCGGCGACGGTTTCGGATTCGCGTCCGACAAGCGCGCGTGGATCAAGGTCCCGCAGGTCGGCAGCGTCTCGGTCGGCGACGACGTCGAGATCGGCGCGAACACGACGATCGATCGCGGCGCGATCGGCGACACGGTGATCGAGGAGGGCGTCAAGATCGACAACCTCATCATGATCGCGCACAACTGCCGCATCGGCGCGCACTCGGCGCTGGCCGCCTGTGTCGCGATCGCCGGCAGCACCACCGTCGGCAAGCGTTGCGTGCTGGGCGGCCGCGTCGGCCTGACCGGACACATCACGTTGTGCGACGACGTCGTCGTGCTCGGCACTTCGTTCATTTCCCACAACATCACGGAGCCCGGCATGTATTCTTCCGCGCTTCCGGCCGAGGAGGCGGGCACGTGGCGCCGGCTCGTGGCGCGCTTCAAGCGCCTCGAATCGATGGCCAAGCGCCTGCGCGCCGTCGAAAAACACGCGGGCCTCTCGTCGGCGACGAATTCTTCCGAGGACTGATTCAATGACTCAAGAGGCAACGACGCCGCCGGTCTCTCTCGACATCATGGGCGTGATGCGGCTGCTGCCGCATCGCTATCCGTTCCTGCTCGTCGACCGCGTGCTCGAGTGCAGGAAGGGCGAGAGCATCCGCGCCATCAAGAACGTGACGATGAACGAGCCGTTCTTCCCCGGCCATTTCCCGCACCGGCCCGTGATGCCGGGCGTCATGATCATCGAGGCGCTGGCGCAGGCCGCGGGCCTGCTGGCCTTCATCACGGCCGACGTCGTCCCCGACGATTCCACGCGCTTCTACTTCGTCGGCATCGACGAGGCGCGCTTCCGCAAGCCGGTCGAGCCCGGCGACCAGCTCATCCTCACGGCGAAACTCGAGCGCCAGATGCGCGGCATCTGGAAGTTCTCGACCGTCGCGTACGTGGGCGACGATGAGGTAACGTCGGCGCTGATGATGGTCGCCCCGGAAACCAACAAGACCGCTCCGAAGGCGCGCGCGTGAGCGGCATCGATCCGCGCGCCGTCGTCTCGCCGCAGGCGGAGCTCGCCGCCGACGTGACCGTGGGTCCGTACGCGGTGATCGAGGCGGGCGTCACGATCGGCGCCGGCACGACGATCGGACCGCACGCCGTCATCAAGGGGCCGACGACCATCGGCGCCGCGAACCGGATCTTCCAGTTCGCGTCGATCGGCGACGCGCCGCAGGATCTCAAGTACAAGGGTGAACCCACGCGGCTGGTGATCGGCGACCGCAACGTGTTCCGCGAATTCACGACGATGAACCGCGGCACGGTCACCGGCGGCGGCATCACCACCATCGGCAACGACAACCTGTTCATGTCGTACACGCACGTCGCGCACGATTGCCACGTCGGCAACAAGTGCGTGATGGCCAACTACGCGACGCTCGGCGGCCACGTCGAGCTCGGTGACTGGGTGATCATGGGTGGCTACGCCGGCATCCACCAGTTCACCAAGGTCGGCGCGCATGCGTTCCTCGGCAACAACGCCGCGGTGACGCGCGACGTGCCGCCGTACATCATGACCGTCGGTTCTCCCGCCGTGCCGCACTCGATCAATTCCGAGGGCCTGAAGCGTCGCGGCTTCAGCGAGGCCCAGATCCGCAACCTGAAGAATGCGTACCGCGTGTTGTACCGTTCGGATCTCAAGCTCGCCGATGCCGTCGCGGAGCTCACGAAGCGCGTCGAGACGCAGCCGGAGCTGAAGATCTTCGTCGACTTCATCGGGCAGTCGACGCGCAGTCTCGTTCGCTGACGGGAGGGTGGCGATTGCGTATCGCGCTGGCGGCCGGCGAGGCATCCGGTGACACGTTGGGCGCGGCGCTCGTCGAGGCGCTGCGCCGGCGCTTTCCGGCGGCGCAATTCGCCGGCGTCACGGGCCCGAAGATGCGCGCCGCGGGTTGCGATTCCTGGCACGACATCGACGAGTTGTCCGTCATGGGCCTCACCGAAGTCCTGAAGCACCTGCCACGCCTGCTGCGCCTGCGCGGCGCGCTGCGCCGGCGCATCCTCGACTGGAAGCCCGACGTGTTCGTCGGCATCGACAACAAGGAATTCAATCTCGGCCTGGCCAAACTACTCAAGCGCGAGGGCCTGGCGACCGTGCAATACGTGAGCCCGCAGGTGTGGGCCTGGCGGCCGGGCCGCGCGCGCACCATCGGCGAGGCCGTCGACCTGCTGCTGTGCCTGTTCCCCTTCGAGCCCGCGTTCTACCGCGAATACGGCGTGCGTGCCGCGTTCGTCGGCCACCCGCTGGCCGACCAGATCCCGATGGAAGTCGATCGTGCCGCCGCCCGCGCCGCACTCGGCATCGCGCCCGACGCGCGCGTGCTCGCCGTGTTGCCCGGCAGCCGGCGCGGCGAGGTCGAGAAGCTGGCGCAGCCGTTCGCGCAAGCGGCCGAGCTCCTGGCGCAACGCTACCCGGGTCTCGTGTGCCTCGCGCCGATGGTGTCGCCGGCGCTGAAGGATTCCTTCGCGGCGATCGCGGCGACGCAGGCGCCGACCGCCAGCATCCGCCTGCTCGACGGCAACGCGCGCGGCGTGCTGGCCGCAGCCGACGTGGTGCTGGTCGCTTCGGGCACCGCCACGCTGGAAACCGCGCTGTCGAAGCGGCCGATGGTCGTCGCGTATCGGCTCGGCACGGTGACCGCATTCGTGTTGCGCACGTTCGGGCTTGTCAAGGTGCGGCACTTCTCGCAGCCGAACCTGCTCGCCGGCCGCGAGCTCGTTCCCGAGTTCTTCCAGGAGGCGGCGAGCCCGGAGAACCTCGCGGCGGCGCTGGCGCGCTGGTTCGACGATCCGGCCGCGGTCGCGCGCGCCACCGCCGAGTTCGCCCGCATCCACGAGACCCTGCGTTGCGACGGCGCCGAGCGTGCGGCGGCGGAGATCGCCGAGCTGCTGACCGCGCGCGTGGCGACGCCATGACTCTCAAGATCAGGCTGCGCGTCGCGGGCGTCGACGAGGCCGGTCGCGGGCCGCTGGCCGGCCCCGTGGTCGCTGCCGCCGTGATCCTGAATCCGGCGCGACCGATCCGCGGGCTCGCCGATTCGAAAACCCTCGAGGCGGACGAACGCGAACGGCTCGCGCGGCTGATCCGCGAGCGTGCGCTGACCTTCGCGATCGCCTGGGCCGACGCCGAGGAGATCGACAGCATCAACATCCTGCAGGCGACGATGCTGGCGATGCGCCGCGCGCTGCTCGGGCTCGCAGTGCCGCCGCAACGCGTCGTCGTCGACGGCAATCGTTGCCCGTGCCCGGACGGGCTGGGCTTCGAATGTCACTTCAAGGCCGTGATCAAGGGCGATGCGACGGTGCCATCGATCAGCGCCGCGTCGATCCTGGCGAAGACCACGCGCGACGCGTTGATGTGCCATCTCGACACGAAATATCCCGGCTTCTCGCTGTCGGGACACAAGGGTTACGGCACGCCAACCCACGTGGCCGCGCTGAACGCGCTCGGGCCGAGCCCGCTGCACCGACGCAGCTTTTCGCCGGTGCGCGTCAGCGGGCTGCTCGACGACTAGTTTGGCCGCGCGTCAGCGCAGCTTCTGCACGGTGGCGGTGTTCGGGCAGTCGAACGTATTGTCGTTGGCGCGCATCCACGCGATCAGCGCGCGCGGTGCCAGCGGCTTGCTCATGAAGAATCCCTGCGCGTCGTCGCAGCCGAGCGAGCGCAGCATCTTCAGCGCCGCCAGGTCCTCGACGCCCTCGGCGACCACCTTGAGGCCGAGGTTGTGGCCGAGGTCGATCGTCGAACGCACGATCGTCGACAGCTCGGGATCCGTCGCCATGTGCGAGATGAACGAGCGGTCGATCTTCAGCTCCTGCACCGGCAGGCGCATGACGTACGACAGCGACGAGTAACCCGTGCCGTAGTCGTCGATCGACAGCTTCACGCCGAGCTCGGCCAGCCGGTCGAGCACCTTCTGCGCGTTCGCGGGATCCTCCATGAAGCCGCTCTCGGTGATCTCGATGCACAGCAGCGACGGCGTCACGCCGTGCTCGTGCAGCAGCGCCGCCACCTGGTCGGGCAGGTCGCGGTTCATGAGGTCGCGCGCCGAGATGTTCACGGACACGGTCAGCCGCATGCCTTCGCGCAGCCACTCGCCGCACTGGCGCACGGCTTCGCGCAGTACCCAGCGCGTCAGCAGCTTGATGTAGCCGGTCTGTTCGGCGAACGGGATGAACAGCGCCGGCGAGACGAGGCCGCGCGTCGGGTGCTCCCAGCGGATCAACGCCTCGACGGCGCTGACGTTCGACGAGTGCAGCGACACCTTCGGCTGGTAGTACAGGCGCAGCTCGTTGCGCTCGACGGCGCGGCGCAGCTCGGACAGCAGCGAGAGATGCTCCTGCTGGCTGGTGTCGTAGTGCGCCTCGTAGACCGCGTAGCCGGTCTTGTTGCGCTTCGCGGCGTACATCGCGATGTCGGCGCAACGCACCAGCGTCTGCGCGTCGCCGCCGTGTTCCGGGAACTTGGCGATGCCGATGCTGGCGCCGACGTCGAGCGGCTGGCCCTCGAAGAGGATCGGCGCTTCGAGCGCATCGATGATGCGACGCGCGTTCGCGGTGATGTCCTCGCCACCCGTCGCATGCCGCACGAGGATCGCGAACTCGTCGCCACCGAGGCGGGCGACGCAGGCCGCCGACTGCACCGTCGCCAGCAGCCGCGCGCTGACTTCGCGCAGCACGTGGTCGCCGACGCCGTGGCCCAGCGAATCGTTGACGTATTTGAAACGGTCGAGGTCCATGACCAGCACGGTCAGGCTGAATCCGCCGGCACGCGCCTCCTCGATCGCCTGCTCGAGCGAGTTGGCGAAGCGCGAGCGGTTGGCGAGGTCGGTGAGCGGATCCTCGTACGCGAGCTTGAGGATGCGTTTTTCGCGGTCGGCGATGCCGCCGCGCATGTGGTTCAGGCTCGAGGCGAGCACGCCGATCTCATCGCTGCGTTCGATGCGCACGGGCTCGACGTAGTCGCCCTGTTCGATGCGCGACGCGGCACTGGCCAGCGTCTCGAGCGGCCGCGTGATGTTGCGCGCCACCGCGACGCTGCCGACGATCGACAGCGCGATGCTGAGCACGGCCAGCACGAACAGCGTGTTGCGCAGCCGTTCGAACGCCGCCAGCGCGCTGTCGAGCGAGCGGTGCAGGACGGCGACGATGCGTGCGTTGCTGTTGTCGTCGAGCGGGATCATCAACGCCTGGTGATCGACGCCGGAGAGATTGATGACGAGACGCTGCGTGTCATCGGCACCGGCCGGCAGACCCGCGAGCAGTGCCTTCTGTTCCGGCAACGCCAGCGTCGAAGCCAGCATGTGCCAGGGGAACGCGGGCCGCTGCGGCGCCTCCATCGCGAACGACACTTCCAGCTCGGTGAGTGTGCGCAGGTCGCGCGCCAGCGAATCGTCGACGGCGAAGCCCATGACGACCCAGCCGATCGGCAGCGGCGCGAGCACCGGCACGGCGACCAGCTGGAAGCCGCGACCGTCGAGCACTTCCATGCTCGCCGTCGCGTCGTTCTTGTTGGCCTTCAGCAGCGCGGGGTATTCGAACTTGCGGCTGGTACCGCCGGGCCGCAGCGTGTCGGAGACGACGTTGCCCTGCAGGTCGACGAACACCATCGCGTCGGCGCCGATGCGTGCGCCGTGGTTAGACAACACCGAGGCGATCGTGCCCGTGTCGTGCGTGGCGATGGCCTCGCGGAACGCGAAGTCCGCGGCCAGCACGCGCGCCGACAGCTTGAGCTTGTCGGCGTTCTGGTCGAGCAGCCGCGCGAACACGCGCTGACCGACGTTCAGTTCCTCTTCGATCTTCGCGTGTGCGTTCTTGGAGTTCGCGGCGTTGACGAACCAGAACGCAGCCACCTGCACCAGCGCCAGCAGCACGACGAAGAAGACGATGATCCGGGTCTGCAGGCGTTCGATGCGCATCACGCGCCCGCCTTCAGCGTGACGAGCTGGCGCGATGGCGCGGCGTCGATCTTCACGTCGGATTCGGTGGCCGCGAGCTGATCCTCGGGCGAGTCGGCGGTCAGTCGGTAGTCGCCGGGCGGCAGGGCACGGATCGTCGCCGTGCCGTCGGCGCCGCTCTTCGCGAACCACGGCGTGTCGACGACGTACAGCCACGCGACCATCTGGTCGTGGATGTTGCAGCCGAGGACGACCAGGCCGCTGCGGTCGAACAGCACCGGCGCGGCCTCGCGTCCCGAATACAGCTTGGTCGTGAACGTCTTCGCGGGCGAGAACGAGTAGATGGAGTGGCGGATGTTGTCGCTGTTGGGGAACTGGATCTCCGTGCCCGCCTGCACGATGCTGACGCGCGGCACGAATTCCTTGTCGATCTGGTCGATCGACGCGCGCGCGTGCGGCGGGGCGGCCGGCGCGGACGCAGCCGTCTTCGCCGTCACGTACACGACCGCGTTCGCGAGCGGCTTGCCGGCCGCGTCGCGCAACTCCACGGTGAAGTCACCGGCCGCGGCGGTGGCCCCCAGCATCGTCAACAGCGTCGCGACGTGTCCCCCGGTCGTCCGCATCGTGGCTACAGCTTCACCACGTCCCGTTTCATCGGGGCGAGGATTTCGAGGAGCTCGTTGCGGGCGGAGAGCGGCACGTCCTGCGCGCGCATGGAATCGCGCAGCACTTCGACGAGGCCGAAGAATTCGGCGTTGCTGATGTGGTGGCCGGCGTGCACGTCGCGCATCGTGTCGCCGGTGTACGTGCAGCCGCCGCCGGTCAGCGAGCAGATCTGCTCGACCAGCATGTCCTTCACGTGCTGCAGGCTCACCTTGTCGAACGACTGGTTCGTGCGCGGATCCGTGGCGACGGTGTCGATCGTCCGGTTCACGAACGCGGTGACCTTCGGGGTGCCGCCGAGGCGCGCGTACAGCGAGCCGGCCGGCGCGACGTCCGGCGGCGCGGCGGCGAACGAAACGGAAGCGACGAGAGCGAGCAGGGCGCTCGACAGCGCGCGGCGGACGATCATGGGAGGACCTCGGAAACGGGTGCCGTGACAGGCCCGGATTATCGGTCGCCGCAGCGCGCCAATCCGTTGAAACGACTCACAACTTCACAGAATTCCGGCGGCGTTTTCCCCACAATCCGCGGCGCCGATCGGGGGATGGATGACCCGGTCCGACCGACTGTGAAGCCGGTCCCACTTCATGACGGGGAAGCCCTATGCGCGCGCAGACGTTCGCGGCCATTTTCAGCGTGTTGATTGCCGCGCCGGCGTTCGCCGGCAGCAACCGGTTGCTCGCCACCGGCGGCGTCATGCAGGTCGAGGGCAGCGCCGGCGGCGGCCTCGTGCCTTGGGCGCTGATCGCCGGGCTCGGCACCGACGCGCAGATCGGCGGCAGCGGCTACTGCACGCAGTGGCGTGCGCAGAAGTTCGACCTGAAATCCTGCGGCCTTGCGGTCGGCATCTACGATCGCGTCGAGCTGTCGTACGCGAAGCAGACGTTCGATCTCGACGAGATCATTCCCGGACAGGACATCGGCGTCGACGTGATCGGCGTGAAGGTGCGGCTGCTCGGCGACGCCGTGTACGAACAGGACCGCTGGCTGCCGCAGCTGGCGATCGGCGCGCAATACAAGAAGAACGACGACTTCGATTTCGTGCCCGCGCTGCTCGGCGCGCATGACGATTCCGGCGTCGACCTCTACGTCGCGGCGACGAAAGTCTGGCTCGCCGGTCCGTTCTCGCGCACCTGGCTCGCGAACGTGACGCTGCGGTCGTCGCGCGCGAACCAGTTCGGCATCCTCGGCTTCGGCGGCCCGGGAAAGCATGGCCGCAGCCTCGACGCGGAACTGAGCACGGCCGTGTTCCTCACGGACGATCTCGTGGCGGGCGCGGAGTACCGGCAGAAGCCGGACAACCTGCGCTCGTTCGCCGAGCAGGACGCCTGGGATGCGTTCGTCGCGTATTTCCCGAACAAGCACGTCTCCGTCACGGCGGCCTACGCCGACCTGGGCCGCATCGCGATGATCCCGGGCCAGCACGGCTGGTATCTCTCGCTGCAGGGCAGCCTCTGACGACCGCGGCGACGAATCCCAAGTCGTCGCGGAATTCAACCGGCCATTCCGCGCGGGTTCGCATGTAAACTCGCGAGCAATGTCCGCCGCCCGTTTCGTCCATCTGCGCCTGCACACCGAGTACTCGCTGCAGGACAGCGTGGTGCGCATCCCCGAACTGGTGGAACGCGCCGCGGCGCTCGGCATGCCGGCCGTCGCGGTCACGGACCAGCACAACCTGTTCGCGATGGTGAAGTTCTATCGCGAGGGATTGAAGCGCGGCGTCAAGCCCATCATCGGCGTCGACGTGCTCGTCCGCGCCGCGCGCGGCCCGCACACTCGGCTCACGCTGCTCTGCAAGGATCCGCGCGGCTACCAGAACGTCGCGAACCTCGTCACGCGTGCCTGGCTCGAGGGCCAGGAGAAGGGCGTGCCGCTGATCGATCGCGCGTGGCTCACGTCCGCGACCACGGCCGGACTCATCGCGTTGTCCGGTGCCGCCGAGGGTGACGTCGGCCGCACGCTGGCCGCCGGTCGCGCGCCCGATGCGCTGACGATCGCGCGCGAGTGGCAGCAGCTGTTCGGCGATCGCTACTACCTCGAGCTGCAGCGGCTCGGCCGTCCCGACGACGAGTCGAACGTGGCGAAGACCGTGGCTCTCGCGCACGAGGCCGGCATCCCGGTGGTCGCGACGAACGACGTTCGCTTCCTGGCCGCCGAGGATTTCGAATCGCACGAGGCGCGCGTCTGCATCGCCGACGGCGCGCAGCTCGCCGATCCGTCGCGCCCGCGAAAGTACACGGGCGCGCAATACCTGCGTTCGCCGGCCGAGATGGAACGGCTGTTCGCCGACATCCCGGAGGCGTTGCGCAACACCGTCGAGATCGCGCGGCGTTGCTCGCTGCCGCTCAAGCTCGGCGAATCGCGGCTGCCCATCTTCCCGCTGCCGGAGGGCGTCTCCGTCGAGGCGCACATCCGCGAAGAGTCGCTCAAGGGGTTCGAATTCCGCGAGAAGACCTTCGACGCCGTGCAGCGCGCGCGTCTCGCCGACTATCGAACGCGGCTCGACGTCGAGCTCGGCGTGATCGGCAAGATGGGTTTCTCGGGTTACTTCCTGATCGTCGCCGACTTCATCCGCTGGGCGCGCGCCAACGACGTGCCGGTCGGACCGGGCCGCGGTTCGGGCGCCGGATCGCTGGTCGCGTATTCGCTGGGCATCACCGACATCGATCCGCTGAAGTACGACCTGCTGTTCGAGCGCTTCCTGAATCCCGAACGCGTGTCGATGCCCGACTTCGACGTCGACTTCTGCATGGACGGTCGCGACCGCGTCATCGAATACGTCTCGCAGAAGTACGGCCGCGAGCGCGTCTCGCAGATCATCACGTACGGCACGATGGCCGCGAAGGCCGTGGTGCGCGACTGCGGCCGCGTGCTCGGCATGGGCTACGGCTACGTCGACAAGATCGCGAAGCTGATCCCGTTCGAGCTCGGCATCACGCTCGACGACGCGATCGAGAAGGAACCCGAGCTCAAGCGCCTCTACAAGGAAGACGAGGAGATCAAGAACCTCCTCGATCTCGCGAAGAGTCTCGAAGGCCTGACTCGCAACGCCGGCATGCACGCGGGCGGCGTGGTCATCGCGCCGTCGACGCTGACGGAGTTCGCGCCGCTGTACGCCGACGACAAGGGCGGCAGCGTCGTCACGCAGTTCGACAAGGACGACGTCGAGGCCGCGGGCCTCGTGAAGTTCGACTTCCTCGGCCTGCGCACGCTGACCGTCATCGACCGCGCGGTGAAGCTGATCAACGCGCGCCGCGCGGCGAGTGGTGAGGCGCCGCTCGACATCTCGGCGCTGCCGATGGACGACCAGCCGACCTACGACCTCATGAAGGAGGCGCGGACCACCGCGGTGTTCCAGCTGGAATCCCGCGGCATGAAGGACCTGATCCGGCGCCTGAAGCCGGACACGTTCGAGGACATCGTCGCGCTGGTCGCTCTCTTCCGGCCGGGACCGCTCGAGTCCGGCATGGTCGGCGACTTCATCGAACGCAAGCACGGCCGCAACGATCCGTTGGCGCCGCCGATCGACTATCTGCATCCGTCGCTGCAGCCCGTGCTCGCGCCGACCTACGGCGTCATCCTGTACCAGGAGCAGGTGATGCAGATCGCGCAGGTGCTCGCCGGCTACACGCTGGGCGGCGCCGACATGCTCCGTCGCGCCATGGGCAAGAAGAAGCCCGAGGAGATGGCGAAGGAGCGCGGCAAGTTCGTCGGTGGTGCCGTAAAGAATCAGGTGCCCGAGGCGCAGGCCGCGCACATCTTCGACCTGATGGAGAAGTTCGCGGGCTACGGCTTCAACAAGTCGCACTCCGCCGCGTATGCGTTGCTGTCGTACCAGACGGCGTGGCTCAAGCGGCACGAGGCCGCGTCGTACATGGCCGCGGTGCTGTCGGCCGACATGGACCACACGGACAAGGTCGTGGGACTGCTGTACGACTGCCGCAAGGAAGTCGGCCTCACCATCCTGCCGCCGCACGTGAATCTCTCGAGCTACGAATTCGCGGTGGTCGACGACAAGACCATCCGCTATGGCCTCGGCGCCATCAAGGGCGTGGGGCAGGGCGCGGTCGATGCGATCGTCGACGAGCGCCGCGCGAACGGCGACTTCGCCAGCCTCGAAGACCTGTGCCGCCGTCTCGACCTGTCGAAGGTCAACCGCCGCGTGCTCGAGGCGCTGATCCGCTCCGGCAGTCTCGACGGGCTCGCAGCGAACCGCGCGACGCTGATGCATCGCCTCGACGCCGCGCTGGCGCTCGGCGAACAGAACACGAAGGCGAACGAAACCGGCCAGCACGACATCTTCGGCCTGTCCACCGCGCACGTGCCCGAAGCGGTGCGCTCGCGCGCGCCGGACCAGGCCGAGTGGACCGACGCCGTGCGGCTGCGCGGTGAACGCGAAACTTTGGGCCGCGCGATCTCCGGACACCCGATCGACCGTTTCGTGAACGACCTGCCGCGCTTCATCACCGGCCGCATCGTCGACTATCTCGAACAGGACAAGCCGCAGGCGTCGCCGGAAGGCGGGCGCTCGTTCTTCGGCGGCAAGGCCGTCGCGATAGCCGGCGTGCTCGAGGACCTGCGCAAGCGCGGACCGCGCACCGAGATCACGCTCGACGACGACACCGGCCGCATGCAGGTGAGTTTCTTCGACGAGCAGTACCAGCAGTTCCGCGAGTTGCTCGTCAAGGACGCGCTGCTGCTGATCGAAGGCAAGGTGCGGTTCGACGAGTTTGCCAACACCTGGGTGCTGCGCGCGAACAAGGTCAGCGAGCTCGAGCGGCTGCGCGAGAAGGAAGCGCGGCGCATCGTGCTCAAGATCCGCGCGACGGACGCAAAGCTGCTCGCCGGACTGCAGACGACGCTGACCCCGTATCGCGGCGGTGCCTGTCACGTGGCCGTCCAGTACTACGGCGCGCAGGCGCGCGGCACGTTTTCGTTCGGTGCCGACTGGAAAGTCCGGCCCGCGCCCGCGCTGCTCGAGGACCTGGAGAAGCTCTTCGGCCGCGGCTGCCTGGCCGTCCTCTACAGCCCGCCGCCGCAACTGGCCGCCGAGTCCGGTGCCGGGTCGGGAAACCGGGATAACTTCGGGTAAACTCCCGGCCCCATGGCAGTTAACTTCCTCGATTTCGAGCAGCCGATCGCCGAACTTGAAGCCAAGATCGAAGAACTGAAACACGTTCCGTCCGGCTCGTCGGTGAACATCCAGGAGGAGATCACCCGCCTCCAGGCCAAGAGCGAGCAGCTCACCCAGAACATCTTCGCGAACCTGACCCCGTGGCAGATGACGCAGCTCGCGCGTCACCCGCAGCGGCCGTACACGCTCGACTACGCCAGCCTCATCTTCACGGACTTCCACGAGCTGCACGGCGACCGGATGTACGGCGACGATCTCGCGATCGTCGGCGGGCTCGCGCGACTGGATGGCCGCGCCGTCATGTTGATCGGCCATCAAAAAGGGCGCGACACGAAAGAGCGCGTGCGCCGCAACTACGGCATGCCGAAACCCGAGGGGTATCGCAAGGCGCTGCGGCTGATGCGCCTCGCCGAAAGATTCCGGCTGCCGATCATCACGCTGATCGACACCGCGGGCGCGTACCCCGGCGTCGGTTCCGAAGAGCGCAACCAGTCCGAGGCGATCGCGCGCAACCTATTCGAGATGGCCGTGCTCGGCGTCCCGATCATCGCCTGCGTCGTCGGCGAGGGCGGCTCCGGCGGTGCGCTGGCCATTGGCGTCTGCGACCGTTTGCTGATGCTGCAGTTCTCCACCTACTCGGTGATCACGCCGGAAGGCTGCGCGTCGATCCTGTGGAAGAGCCAGGACAAGAAGGAAGTCGCGGCCGAGGCCATGGGCATGACGGCCGACCGCCTGAAGAAACTCGGCTTGATCGACGAGATCATCCCGGAGCCCATCGGCGGTGCGCATCGCAACCCGCAGATGACCGCCGAGACGATGAAGGCGGTGCTGATCCGTCATCTCGACGATCTCGAGAAACTGACGCCCGACAAACTCCGCGCCGCGCGCAACGAGCGCATCAACGGCTTCGGCGTCTTCAACGAGTCCGTGAATTAATGGGGACAGTCCCCGTTTGCTGGCAAAAGGGGACAGTCACGAAATGATCGGGCAGCTGCTGGAGCTGGCCGGTCCCCGTCCGAGGATCGTCATCGCTTTCAGCGGCGGGCTCGATTCGACGGTGCTCGCGCACCGCCTCGTGAAGGCGCGGCGACGTCTCGCGCATCTGCGGCTCATCCACGTCGATCACGGACTGCAGGCGGCGAGTGCGGAGTGGGCGAAGGCCTGTGCGGTTCAGGCGCGTCGCTGGCGCGTGCCGCTGATCGTGCTCCGCGCCGCCATCTCCAGACGCAAGGGCGACTCGCCCGAAGCCGCCGCCCGCGACGCACGCTACGCGCTGCTCGAGCGCGCGCTCGAGCCCGGCGAAGTGCTCGTCACCGCGCAACACCAGGACGACCAGGCCGAGACGCTGCTGCTGCAGCTGTTCCGCGGCGCGGGCGTCGCTGGCCTCGCGGCCATGCCGCCGATCGCACCGTTCGGCCGCGGCCGCCTCGCGCGGCCGCTGCTCGGCGAGTCTCGCGCCGAGCTCGCGCGCTATGCGACGCGTCACGCGCTGACCTGGATCGACGATCCGACGAACCTCGAGACGCGCTTCTCCCGCAACTACCTGCGCCACGATGTCCTGCCCGTCATCCGCAAACGCTGGCCCGGCATCGACGCCGCGCTCGGACGCACGGCGCGCCACATGGCGGACGCGCAGTCGCAGCTCGACACCACCGCGCGCGCCGATCTCGCGCGCACGGCGGACGGCGACGGCCTGAACGTCGCCGCGCTGCGTGCGTTGCCCGCCGCCCGCCGCCGCAACGCATTGCGCGCCTTCGTCGTCGCGATGGGCGTCGAGGCGCCGTCAGCCGCGCAGCTGAAAGAGATCACTGGACCGCTGCTCGCCGTGCGCGCCGACGCCCAACCCGACGTCCGCTGGCCCGGTGCGCGCCTGCGTCGCCGTGCCGGCCGCCTCGAACTTGAAGTGCTTTCTCAACTGCGCGCCGATTCGCGCGTCGAAAACGTTTCGAAATCATGGCGCTGGGAAACCGAGCGCGAGTTGATCTTCAACGCGGGCGATCGCCTCGCGCTGATCGACGACGACCGCGGACCGATCGATCTCGACCGGCTGCCGCCCGCACTCGAGCTGCGCGCCCGCGCCGGCGGCGAAACCCTGCGCCCCGGCCCGCGAGCCCGCACGCAGTCGTTGAAAAAACTGCTGCAGACCGCGCGTCTCCCGATCGAAGACCGCGCCGCGCTGCCGCTGCTGTTCGGGGCCGGTCCCAAGGGAAGCCTGCTGATCGCCGGTGACCGCTGGGTCGACGCGTCGATCGCCGCCAATGTCAAATCCCGGCGCCGTGCGCGACTGCGCTGGAGCCACGGATAAAAATTTCGTCGGCGAACTCCTGCAACGGTTTCGTCACAGTCGTCACTCCGATAAACTGCCGGCCCGTCGAGCGCATCCACTTCTCACGCGACGGGACCCCCTCATGACACGATTCGTATTCGTCACTGGTGGCGTCGTTTCCTCTTTGGGAAAGGGCATCGCCGCCGCCTCGCTGGGCGCCATTCTCGAAGGTCGCGGCCTGAAGGTCGCGATGGTCAAGCTCGACCCGTACATCAACGTGGATCCGGGCACGATGAGCCCGTTCCAGCACGGTGAGGTTTTCGTCACGAACGACGGCACCGAGTCCGACCTCGATCTCGGCCACTACGAGCGCTTCGTGCGCACGACCACGGGCCGGCACAGCAACTTCACCACCGGCCGCATCTACGAGCGCGTGATCGCGAAGGAACGTCGCGGCGATTATCTGGGCGCCACCGTGCAGGTCATCCCGCACATCACCGACGAGATCAAGCGCTCGATCATGCTCGGCGCGGGCGACGCGGATGTGTGCATGGTCGAAATCGGCGGCACCGTCGGCGACATCGAGTCGCTGCCGTTCCTCGAGGCGATCCGCCAGCTTGGCGTCGAGCTGGGCCGCAACAACTGCGTGTTCTTGCATCTCACGCTGGTGCCCATCATCGGCGGCGCCGGCGAGATCAAGACCAAGCCCACGCAGCACAGCGTGAAGGAACTGCGCGGCATCGGTATCCAGCCCGACGTGCTGTTGTGCCGCTGCAAGAACCCGCTGCCCGACGAACAGCGCCGCAAGATCGCGTTGTTCACGAACGTCGAGGAGCGTGCGGTCATCTCCGGCATCGACGCCGACGACATCTACAAGATCCCGATGCTGCTGCACGAGCAGGGCCTCGACGAGATCGTGGTCGACAAGCTGCGCCTCAACGTGCCGCCGGCCGATCTCACCGAGTGGAAGCAGGTCGTCGCCGCGAAGGCCAACCCGGACGGGCAGGTCGACATCGCGATGGTCGGGAAATACGTGCAGGTGAAGGACAGCTACATCTCGCTGAACGAGGCGCTGACCCACGCCGGCGTGAAGACGCGCACGCGCGTCAACGTGCACTACATCGAATCGACGGACATCGAGAAACACGGCACGCACGCGCTGCGCGGCATGGACGCGATCCTCGTGCCCGGCGGCTTCGGCGAGCGTGGCATCGAGGGCAAGATCGCCGCCGTGCGTTACGCGCGCGAGAACAAGATCCCGTACCTCGGCATCTGCCTCGGCATGCAGCTCGCCACGATCGAGTTCGGTCGCCACGTGCTCGGTCTCGAGAACGCGAACAGCACCGAGTTCAACCGCGCGAGCCCGCACCCCGTGATCGCGCTGATCACGGAATGGCAGGACGCCGCGAAAGGCGAGCAGAAGCGCGACGACGCCACCGGCAAGGGCGGCACGATGCGCCTCGGCGCGCAGGACGTGCGCATCGCCCCGAACACGCTGGCGCGCTCCATCTACGGCGACGAAGAGGTGCGCGAGCGCCATCGTCACCGCTACGAGTTCAACAACACGTACATGGACCGCTACACCGCGGCCGGCTTCCGATTCCCGGGCCTGTCGAAGGACGGCCTGGTGGAGATCATCGAGTTGCCGGGCCATCCGTGGTTCGTGGCGACGCAGTTCCACCCGGAGTTCACGTCGACGCCGCGCGACGGTCACCCGCTGTTCGCCGGCTTCGTGAAGGCCGCACGCCAGCACCGCAACGCGCAGCTGCCCGAAGCCGCCAGCGCCTGAGCGCCGCCGTGACGAACCGGCCGTGGCTGGCCACGGCGCTGCTGAGCGTTTGCCTCGCCGCGCGCGCGGACGACGCCGCCGACGTGCGCGCCGCGGTGGACGGGTTGTATCGCTCGCTCGCCGCCGCCGACCTCGCGGCGCTCTCGGGCTATCTACCGGCCGGCGGTTTCACCGAGTTCAGTCCGCCCGAAGGCACGCTCAAGACGCTGACCCGCGATCATTTCCGCGGCGTGTTCGCCAGCGGCGCGGCAGTCGACCTGCGAGTCGAACAGGCGAACGTCCGCGCGCTCGATAGAGCCGCGATCGTCACCGGGTACCGCACCGGTTCGATCACGCTGCCCGGCGGCAAGCGCCTCGACGTGCACGACTGTCTCAGCATGATCTGGGCCCGCGACGCCGCCACGTGGACGCTGCGCCACGTGCACATATCCGCCTGCGCCGGTGCGCCGCTGCAGCTCACCAACGCATTCGTGCTCGACGACGTGAAGTGGGTCCGTGACGCCGGCGATTCGACCGTGACCGGCCGCACGTCGCTGCGGCTGCGGGACGGCAGCCTGAAGAGCTGCGCCGGATTCCCGGTCGAACTACTGCCGGTCGCGGGGTACTCGAGCGAGCGGATCTTCCGCACGTACGCCAGCAACCAGTCCGGACAGATCCTGGTCGAGGATCAGCCGCCGAAGTTCACGCCCGACGCGCCCGACTATCACGAATACCTGCTGAAGGGCGCCTGCGACGCGCGCGGCGAATTCCGTTTCGAGAAGGTGCCGGCCGGCGAGTACTACGTCATGACCTTCATCATCTGGGACGTCCCCGGATCGGACCCGTCCGCGAAGACCGGCGGCGCGGTGATGAAGCGCATCCGCGTCGCACCGCATTCGAACATCGCGGTCGACGCGCGCTGACTCGTTGCGGGTCGGCGGGCGCGCGGGCATTCTCGCCGCATGCTCAAAGGCATCTGCCACTGCGGCGCCGTCTCGTGGGAGTTCGACGGCCAACCCGACGGCGCGACCGCGTGCAACTGCACCGTGTGCCGCCGCTACGGCGTGTTGTGGATCTACGGCCACGAAAACCAGGATGTGCGCGTCATCGGCGCGACGCATTCGTACTCGCGCGGCACGGCCATCGATTTCCATTTCTGCGCGACCTGCGCCTGCGTCGTGAGCTGGCGCGGCAAGCGCCTCGATGACCAGGGCCGCCGGCGGCTGGCCGTCAACGTCCGGCTCAGCGAGCCGGAGGCGGTGGCCGACATCCCCATCGATCATTTCGACGGCTTCGACACGTTCGACGATCTGCCGCGCGACGGCCGGCGGGTGCGCGACTACTGGTTCTGATCATTTCGACAAGGGAGAAGAAGATGAAGAACGAACTACTCGCGGCGCTGGCCGCTGTCCTCGCCTGCGCGATGGCGTCGAACGCCGTCGCGAAGGAAGGCAGCAAGGTCGAGTTCCTGAATTCCGGCAAGGTCTACCCGGCCGGCGTGCCGCTGTCCGAGGCGGTGCGCGTCGGCGACATGCTCATCCTCTCCGGCCAGATCGGCATCCAGCCCGGCACGCTGAAGCTCGTGCCCGGCGGCATCAAGGAAGAGTCCAGGCAGACGATGGCCAACATCAAGACGACGCTCGAGGCGCACGGCCTCACGATGCGCGACGTCGTGAAGTGCACGGTGATCCTCGCCGACATTTCGAAGTGGGGCGACTTCAACGAGATCTACAAGACCTTCTTCAGCGAGCCGTACCCGGCGCGCACGGCGATGGGCGTGAGCGGACTCGCGGTCGGCGCGCAGGTGGAAGTGGAGTGCGTCGCGGTCTCCGGCCGCTGACGTCGACGTGCGGCGCTTCTATCTGCTCGCCGCGATCTTCCTGTCGCTGGCGGCAGCGTCGGGCATCTATCTGCAGTTGGTCGCCGGTGGAATGCCCGAGCCGGAGCAGCTGCAGCTGGACCAGTCGGTGATCGCGCTGCTGCTCATCGCGTGGCTGATCCTGGATCCGGAGCTGCCGCTCGAGCAGCGGCCGACGTTCGACCACGCCTTTCTGTTGATGATCTCGTTTCCGTTCCTGGCGCTGTACCACCAGTTCCTGACGCGCCGGTGGCGGGGCGTCGCGACGGTGGCTGGATTCGTCGCGCTCGTGTTCGCGCCGTATCTCGCGATCGTCGCGGCGATCGCCAGACTGTATTCGTGACGGCGCCGGCGCCCAGGACGTATTCCGTCCGTCGCGCACTCTGGACCGGCATGGCCTGGGTCAATGGTCCCGTGTTGCTGCTGATCTTCGTGCCGGCGTGGACCTTTGGCGAACTCGTGAAGCGCGGCGTGATCGGCCGGCAGCACAACGGGATCGGCCTCGTGGTGTTCGTGGTCGGTATCGCGTTGGCCTGGTTGTGGTGGTCGCTGTCGGTGCCGCGCTGGCGCCTCTGGGCGTACGAACGCGTCGCGAACATCCCGCGGTTGAAGGCGGAGGCGGTCGGCTACGGGCTCACGTGGTCCGACGGCAGTGTCTTCGCGAAGACGGAGATCAAGTCCGCGACGCAGCGGCGTCGCGAGGCCGAACTGTCGCCGGACATCTCGATCGTGCCGGCCGGTGACGCGGACGTGCCGTTCGCCCACGATCTGTCGCGCAACAACATGTCGGCGACGTTCGCGGCGGCCGGCATCGTCTGGGACCCGACGGCGATCCCCACGTCGTGGCCGTCCACCGAGAACTACCTGTTGCGCGACCACGGCGAACGCATCGGGATCCTGCGTCTGCGCGACGAGGCGGACGCCCTGTACGTCGGCGATCTGCAGGTCGCCGCCGGACATCGCAATCGCGGCGCCGGGACGGCCGCGCTGGAATTCTCCGCCGCCCTCGCGGCGGATCGCGACAAGCGCTGCGTGCAGCTGCGCGTGTTCCAGGGCAGTCCCGCGATCGCGCTGTACCGTCGCGCCGGTTTCTCGGTGGTGGCCGACGAGGGCGTGAAACTGCTGATGGAGCTGCCGCTCGAGAGCGATTGACGCGTTGTCTCGCGGGCTGTCCCGCCCGCATATCCCGCGGTTTCGCGGCGGGAAATCGCGCCCCTGCCGGTGTATCCTCCGTACCCCCGAATCCGGACAGGTATCCGTGCTACTCGCCAATTTCCAGGTCGGCATCGATCGCCCGATGTTCCTCATCGCGGGTCCCTGCGTCATCGAAGGCGAGACGCTGACCCAGGAGATCGCCGGCAAGCTCAAGGACATCACGAGCCGCCTCGGCGTGCCGTTCGTGTTCAAGGCGTCCTACGACAAGGCGAACCGTTCCTCCGCCAAGAGCTTCCGCGGTCCCGGCATCGACGCGGGTCTCAAGGTGCTCGAGGGCGTGAAGCAGAAGATCGGCGTGCCGGTGCTCACCGACGTGCACGAGGACACGCCGTTCGCCGAGGTCGCGAGCGTGGTCGACGTCATGCAGACGCCGGCGTTCCTCGCGCGCCAGACGAACTTCATCATCAACGTCTGCTCGCAGGGCAAGCCGGTCAACATCAAGAAGGGCCAGTTCCTGTCGCCGTGGGAGATGCAGAACGTCGTCGACAAGGCGCGCTCCACGGGCAATCAGCAGATCCTGGTCTGCGAGCGCGGCTTCTCGTTCGGCTACAACAATCTCGTCTCCGACATGCGTTCGCTCGCGATCATGCGTGCGACCGGCGCGCCGGTCGTGTTCGACGCCACGCACTCCGTCCAACTACCGGGCGGCAAGGGCGACGCGTCGGGCGGGCAGCGCGAGCACATCCCGGTGCTGGCGCGCGCCGCGGTCGCGGCCGGCATCGCCGGCCTGTTCATGGAAACGCACCCGGATCCCGCCAAGGCGCTGAGCGACGGGCCCAATGCCTGGCCGCTCGGGCGCATGGAAGTTTTACTGTCGACGCTCAAGCAGCTCGACACCGCAGTCAAACAACAACCCTTCGAGGAAAGTCTCCTATGAGTCGCATCGTTGATATCGTCGGCCGCGAAGTGATCGATTCGCGCGGCAATCCCACGGTCGAAGCCGACGTGTATCTCGATTCCGGCGTGATGGGCCGCGCCGCGGTGCCGTCCGGCGCCTCCACCGGCACGCGCGAGGCCGTCGAGCTGCGCGACGGCGACAAGAAGCGTTACCTCGGCAAGGGCGTGCGCAAGGCCGTCAACAACGTGAACACGGTGTTGAAGGACGCGCTGCTCGGCAAGGAAGCGTTCGACCAGGAAGCGCTCGACCAGATCATGATCGATCTCGACGGCACCGATAACAAGGCGCGTCTCGGTGCGAACTCGCTGCTGGCGATCTCGCTGGCGAACGCGAAGGCCGCGGCGATCGACAGCAAGCAGTCGCTGTGGAAGTACCTGGCGCGCGGCCGCGAGCCGGTGATGCCGGTGCCGATGATGAACGTCATCAACGGCGGCGCGCACGCCGACAACTCGCTCGACGTGCAGGAGTTCATGATCATCCCGGTCGGCGCGCCTTCGTTCAGCGAAGCACTGCGCTACGGCGCGGAGATCTTCCACACGCTGAAGGGCATCCTGAAGAAGAAGAAGCTGACCACCGCGGTCGGTGACGAGGGCGGCTTCGCGCCGAACCTCGCGTCGAACGAAGCCGGCATCAAGGTCATCATCCAGGCGATCGAGCAGGCCGGCTACAAGCTCGGCAAGCAGATCTACCTGGGCATGGACGTCGCCGCGTCGGAGTTCTACGTCAAGAACAAGTACAACCTGCACGGCGAAGGCCGCAAGTTCACCTCGGCCGAGTTCGTGAAGTACTTCGCGAAGCTCGCCGCCAAGTACCCGATCATCAGCATCGAGGACGGCATGGCGGAACTGGACTGGGCCGGCTGGAAGTTGCTGACGGATGCGCTGGGCAAGGATACGCAGCTGGTCGGCGACGACCTGTTCGTCACGAACACCAAGATCCTGAAGGAAGGCATCGACAAGAAGATCGCGAACTCGATCCTCATCAAGGTGAACCAGATCGGCACGTTGTCGGAGACGCTCGCGGCGATCAAGCTCGCGGCCGATGCCGGCTACTCGTCGATCGTGTCGCACCGTTCGGGTGAGACCGAGGACGCGACCATCGCCGACATCGCCGTCGCGACGACGGCGAGCCAGATCAAGACGGGCTCGATGTCGCGCTCGGATCGCATCGCCAAGTACAACCAGCTGCTGCGCATCGAAGGCGAGCTGGGCGGCAAGGTGCGTTACGCGGGCAAGGACGCCTTCCCGGTCAAGATCTGATTCGTCCCGAGAAGACCATGAAAAAACTGTTGCTGATCGCGGTGGCCGCGCTGGCCGCCACGGGTGCGTTCGCGAAAGAGAAGCCGAAACCGACGGTGGTCGAGGTGCCCGACTACGTGCTGGCGCCGCCGCCGGCCGACCAGGCGCAGATCGTGTTCGTCGAGCCGATCAACAAGATCCAGGGCATGTTCCCGGTCGGATTGTTCGAGATCGTCGACGACAAGCGCACGCTGCTCGGCATGAGCTGGTGGAAGGGAAAGACGGTGGTGTTGCTGCCGCCCGGCAAACACCTGTTGTACGCCAGCCCCAACCACATGATGGAAGCGAACGTCGAGGCCGGTAAGCGCTACTACGTGCTGCTGCGCTTCATCTACGCCAATGGATTCCAGATGCGGCCGCTGCGCACCTCGGGCACGTCCGAGTACCGCACCACCGGTCCCGAGTTCGCGAAGTGGCTGAAGGAAACGCGCTGGGTCGAGAAGACGCCGGAAGCCGACGTCATGTTCGCGGACTCGAAGACCAGCGAGATGTACGACAAGCTGCAGGCCACGGCGATGAACAACTGGCAGGCGAAGACCGCGGCCGAAGCCGCCGAACTCACGCTGAATCCGGAGGACGCGGTCGCGCCTTGAACCGACGTCCCGCGGCGCGGGCGTCGTTGACGCCTCGCGGCGCGCGTGCTGAAGTCGGCCGGTCAAACTACTGTCCGCGCGAGGTCGACCGTGGAGAGCCGGAATCCCTACGCCCCGCCGCAAGCGCCGGTGGTCGCCGAGCCCCAGGCCCTGTCCGGTGATCCCGCGGAGCGGCCGGTCGGCGGCTTCTGGCTCCGCGTGGTCGCGTTGATCCTGGATTCGCTGATCCTCGCGCCGCTCGCCATCCTCTACTTCGTCCTGTCGATGTGGTCGATGAAGGCGGCGCTGTATTTCGGATTGCCCAGCGACCTGCTCGGCCTCTGGTACTACGTCTACCTGGTCAAGCGATTCGGCGGTACGCCCGGCAAGCGCATCCTCGGCCTGCGCATCGTCATGGCCGACGGCAGAGAGGTGACGGGCCAGGCCGCCTTCCTGCGGTATCTGCCGGCGTTCGTCTTCAGCGTCATCTCATCGATTGCGTCGATGGTCGGACTCTCGCAGCTCGAGGCCGGCGTGACCGCGGACGGATTCCTCGACCAGCTGCGGTTGTTGGGATCGGCGCAACCGGCTTGGGCCGGCATCGTCACCTGGATCGCGCAGGCCTTCTGGCTCGCGACCGCGATCACGATGCTGAGCAACACGCGGCGGCGCGCCATCCACGACTTCATCGCGGGCACCGCCGTCGTGCGGGACTGAGGTCGTGACCGCCGGGACGAGGATTCGCGGCGGCTGTCATTGCGGCAACGTCAGCTACGCGCTCGACTGGGTCGGCGACGCGTCGACGATCAACGCCCGCCGTTGCGGCTGCACGTTCTGCGTCAAACACGGCGGCGTGTGGACGTCGAACCCGGCCGGTTCGCTCGCCGTGCGGCTCGCCGAGGCCGCGCTGGTTTCGCGTTATTCGTTCGAAACGGGGACCGCGGAATTCCTCGTCTGCGCCCGGTGCGGCGTGCCGCCCGTCGTGACGTCGCTCATCGACGGTCGCCGGTACGCGGTCGTCAACGTGAACACCTTCGAGGGAGTCGACGCGGCTCGCCTCGTGATTTCACCGGCCAGCTTCGAGGGCGAGCAGGTCGGCGACCGGCTCGCGCGCCGCGCGACGGGCTGGATCTCCACTGTCACGATCGAGGAAGGACCCTCATGAGCTCGATGTTCGCGTACATCTGTCTCGGCTCGGACGATCTCGAGCGCTCCGCGACGTTCTACGACGCCACGCTCGGCGTGCTCGGCTGGGCGCGTTGCGACACCTCGGCCGAAAGCACCACGAGCTGGAACGGCTGGATCGGCTGGGGCCGTTACGAGCAGGACGGCGCGGTGCAGGATGCGTTGTGGCTGTGCAAGCCGTACAACGCGCAGCCCGCGAGCGTCGGCAACGGCAGCATGGTCGCGCTGTGGGCGAAACGTTGGCGCGATGTCGATGCGTTCCATGCCGCGGCGCTCACCAACGGCGGAACGTCGGAGGGCGCGCCCGGCCTGCGACTGCTCTACAACCCGGATTTCTACGCCGCCTACGTCCGCGATCCGGATGGCAACAAGCTGGCCGTGGTCTGCCGCGGGTTCACGAGCCTGCAAGGCCAGTGATGGCTCCGTCCGTCTCGCCGGACGCACGGTTGGGCGGATGAGGGCAGCGACGGATTTGTCGGCGCGACCGGTGCCCGATATCGTCGGCCCATGAACACCTTGCATCGCTTCGCCGCCGTCACGTTGCTGTCTTTCGCCGCCGGCGTCGGCGCCGCGCCGAAGACGCCGCCGCTGCCGTCGATCGACATCCCGTACCAGAAGTTCGTGCTCGACAACGGGCTGACGTTGATCGTGCACGAGGACCACAAGGCGCCGGTCGTCGCGGTCAACGTCTGGTACCACGTTGGCAGCAAGGACGAGAGGCCCGGCCGCACCGGCTTCGCGCACCTGTTCGAACACCTGATGTTCAACGGCTCCGAGAACTACAAGGAAGACTGGTTCAAGGCGCTCGAGCCCGCCGGCGCGACGAAGGCCAACGGCACGACGTGGTTCGACCGGACCAACTACTTCCAGAACGTGCCGACGTCCGCGCTCGACATGACGTTGTGGATGGAATCGGACCGCATGGGTCACCTGCTGGGCGCGATCGACCAGAAGGTGCTCGACGAGCAACGCGGCGTCGTGCAGAACGAGAAGCGGCAGGGCCAGAACCGGCCGTACGGCAAGGTCAACGAGCTGATCGTCGAGAGCACGTACCCGGCGGGTCATCCGTATTCCTGGGAAACCATCGGCTCGATGGCAGACCTGAACGCCGCGTCGCTCGACGACGTGAAGGACTGGTTCCGCGCCTACTACGGCGCGGCCAATGCCGTGCTGGTGATCGCTGGCGACGTCACGGTCGCCGAGGCGAAAGCGAAGGTCGAAAAATATTTCGGTGACATCCCCTCGGGCCCGGTGGTCAAGCGGCAGGAGGAATTCGTCGCGAAGATGACCGGCACGCGCCGCGCGATGCTCCAGGACCACGTGCCGCAGGCGCGCATCTACAAGGTGTGGAACATCCCGGGCTACAGGCAATACGACTACGCGATGCTGGACATCGTCAGCGACCTGCTCGGCGGCGGGAAGAACAGCCGGCTCTACAAGCGCCTGGTGTACACGGACCGCACCGCCACGGCGGTGTCCGCGTATGTCGGTCCGTTCGAGATCGCTTCGCAGATCCAGGTCGTCGTCACGGTGAAGCCGGGCGAAGATCCGGCGAAGGTCGAAGCGGCGCTCGACGAGGAGATCGCGACGTTTCTCGCGAAGGGTCCGACGCCGGCCGAACTCGACCGCATCCGCACGACGAACTTCGCCAACTTCGCGCGCGGCATCGAACGCATCGACGGCTTCGGCGGCAAGTCGTCGATCCTCGCCGAAAGCCTGGTGTTCGCGGGCTCGCCGGATTTCTACAAGACGCGCCTCGGCTGGGTCGCGAATGCCCGGGTCGCGGACGTGCAGGCCGCGGCGAAGCGCTGGATGTCCGACGGCGTGTTCGTGCTGAACGTGGAGCCGGTGCCGGTGTACAAGACCGCCGTGTCGACGGTCGACCGGTCCAAACTACCCGCGACGGGTGCGCCGCCGTCGCTGCAGCTGCCGCCGCCGGCGCGCGTGAAGCTGTCGAACGGCCTCGAGGTCGTCGTGGTCGAGCGGCACGACGCGCCGCTCGTGGATTTCACGCTGATCAGCGACGCCGGCTTCGCCGCCGACAGCCTGGCGAAGCCCGGCACCGCGCGACTGGCCACGCTGATGCTGCAGGAGGGCACGAAGACGCGCAGCTCGTTGCAGATCGCCGAGCGCGCCGAGTCGATCGGCGCCACGCTCGGCGTCGGCTCGTCACTCGACCGCTCGTATCTCAGCATGAATGCGCTGTCGAACCGGCTCGGCGATTCGCTGGAGCTGTACGCCGACCTGATCCTGAATCCCACGTTTCCCGACAGCGAGCTCGAACGCCTGCGCGGCCAGACGCTGGCGTCGATCCAGCAGGAGAAGGCGCAGCCAGGTGGCATCGTGAATCGCCTGCTGCCGAAGCTGCTGTACGGCGAAGGCCACGCATATGCGAATCCGTCGTCCGGCATCGGCACCGAGGACGTGGTGAAAAACCTGAAGAGCGCGGAGCTCGCGGAGTTCTACCGGCGCTGGGTGCGGCCGGACAACTCGCAGCTGCTGGTCGTCGGCGACACCACGATCGACGCGATCAAGCCGTTGCTCGAGCAGCGTCTGGGCGTTTGGCGGTCGGCGGGCGGGGAGGCGCCGCGCAAGAACCTGGCGACCGTCGCGGCCGCGACGAAGCCGCGCGTGTTCCTGGTCGACCGGCCGGGCGCGGAGCAGTCGACCATCGTCACGGCCAATCTCGCGCCGCCGCGCGGCGATGCCGACCACATCCGCTTCGTCGCGCTCGACGCGATGCTGGGCGGGAATTTTAGTGCGCGCCTCAACATGAACCTGCGCGAGGACAAGCACTGGTCGTACGGCGCGTCGACGCGCATCGTCGACACGATCGGCCCCGGCATCTTCCGCGCCGGTGCCGGCGTGCAGACCGACAAGACCGCCGAGTCGATGGTCGAGATGCGCAAGGAACTCACCGAGGTGCTCGGCAGCCGCAAGCCCACCGACGCCGAGCTGAAGTTCGCGAAGGACACGATCATCATCGCGCTGCCGGGCAGCAACGAGACGTCCACGGAGATCGCGGGTTCGTACGAGGAGATCCTCACGTACGGTTTGAAGGACAGCTACTGGAACGACCTGGTCGGCGATCTCGGCGCGCTGACGCTCGCCGACGTCAACGCCTCGGCGGGCAGACTCATCCATCCGGAGGGGCTCACGTGGATCGTGGTCGGCGATCTCGCGAAGATAGAGAAGCCGATACGCGCGCTCGGTTTCGGCGATGTGACGGTCCTCGACGCCGACGGCAGGCCGGTGGCGCGGTAGTTTGGCGCCGGCTCGCGCCGCGGCGCGCGAGCTGGCACACTCCCGGCCAGTTCCGGGAGGTCTCATGAAGAAGTTGCTGCTCGCGTTCGCGCTGTTCCTGTCGTTGCCGGCGTTTTCCGCGGAGGGTGCGAGCGAAGCGTCCATCCGCGAGCTCATGAAGGTCACCGATGCGAAGCAGCTGCTCGACGCGTCATACGCGCAGATGGACGGCATCCTCGGCCAGGCGATGAAGCAGGCGACGGGAGATGCGCCGCCGACGGCCAAGCAGCAGGTCCTGATCGACGAGTTCAAATCGAAGACCGTCGAACTGATGCGCAAGGAAATGAGCTGGGAGAAACTCGAGCCCGCTTACCTCGAGCTGTACGCCAAGACGTTCTCGCAGTCCGAGATCGACGGGATGCTGGCCTTCTACAAGTCGGAGCCCGGACGCGCGGTGCTGGCGAAGATGCCGCAGCTCATGGCCAACATGTCGCAGACGATGATGACGTTGATGCAGTCGTTCCTGCCGGCCATGCAGAAGCTCGCGGCCGAGTACGTGCCGAAGGTCCGCGACGCGGGCAAGTAATCAGGCGAGCTCGACCAGCTCGGAGTACTGCGTCAATGCGCCGTTCGCGGTGAGGAACCGCAGCGGCTCCGCCATCGCCTGCGCGATCAGCAGGCGGTCGAAGAAATCCGCGCCGTCGACTTTCTTCAATGACGCCGCAGCGGCCGCGGGCCGCGCCCGCACCGGCAGCTCGGTGAAGCCACTGGCCGGGATGCCGCGCGCCAGCTCGTCCGCGTCGGCCTCGAGCAGGCCCGCCGCGATCTTCTGCTCGCACTCGACGATGGATGCCGCGCTGACGTAGACCTCGTCCGC
>Ga0335075_10002719_pt1 | contig 28252 bp, 30 predicted proteins | sample Lox_Sample_24_FD_206723 | JGI IMG/M metagenome (GOLD analysis project Ga0335075, IMG submission 206723) | Soil microbial communities from Loxahatchee National Wildlife Refuge, Florida, United States - Lox_Sample_2.4 | ecosystem: Environmental > Terrestrial > Soil > Wetlands | place: USA...
AGGAGTTGCGGCTGGCCCGCGCGGTCGCGGCGCCGCGGGCCGAAGGCGTGGCGCTGCGGGCGCTCGGGATGCTGCGCGGCGGCGAGGAGGGGCTCGCCACGCTGCGCGAAGCGGTGGCGGTCCTACGCGACTCGCCGGCGCGGCTGGAGCTGGCGCGGGCGCTGGCGGAGACGGGCTCCGCCCTGCGCCGCGGCAACCAGCGGGGCGAGGCGCGCGACGTGCTGCGCCAGGCTGCCGACCTGGCCCGGCGTTGCGACGCCGAGCGGCTCGAGGAGCGGATCCATGAGGAGCTCCTGGTGGCCGGCGCCAGGCCGCGCCGCCAGGCCCTCTCCGGGGCCGACTCGCTGACCCCGGGCGAGCGCCGCGTCGCCGCCGCGGCGGCGGGCGGGGCGACCAACCGCGAGATCGCCCAGGACCTCCTCGTCTCCCTGCGCACGGTCGAGATGCACCTCACCAACGCCTACCGCAAGCTCGACATCGTCTCCCGCTCGGAGCTGGCGACGGCGATCGACGGCGGCGCCGGCGACCGCGCTGCCTGAGCCCGGGCCTCAGGCCGGCAACTGCCGCGCCTTCGCACGGCCCTTCGCCCGCCGCGCCTTCGCCTTCTTCGCCGAGTGTCTGCGCCGCCGGGCGATCTCAGCCGTCCGGGAACGGCTGGACCGGGATGCCGTGGTCGGTCTCCCGCATCCCCAGCTCGTAGGCGGCGCCGCCGCGCAGGGTAAGCGCGCGGTCCGGCACCCCGGGCCGCTCGACCGTCAGCTCGAGGTCGGCGACCGAGCAGTTGATCGTGTGGTGCTCGTCGCCGGTCGGGTCGGCGTAGACCCAGCCGACGAAGTCCCGGCGCGGCGCGGCGGCGCGGCCGCGGACGACGATGTCCTTGCCCGGGAGGACGAACGAGCAGCCCTCCGCTGACTCCTCGATCGCCGAGGAGCGGATCGCCCCGAGGCCGCCGAGGCGGTGACGGACCCCGTCCAGCGACAGCATCCCGGACGGGATCCAGGGACTGACCCGACTGCCGAGGCTCACCTTGGCGGCGCCGGCGTCGAACCAGGTGCCGGCCGCGTCGGCGAAGCCGGTGCCCTCCAGCCAGACCCAGCGCTCGGCGTGCTCGGTGCCCCAGTTGTGGCCGACCATCCCCGGCCAGCCGGCGACCTCGAGCGAGCGGTCGCCGACCTCCAGCGTGCCCTCGAAGAGCGCGTCCGGCACCGGGGCGACGAACTTGGTCCGCGGCAGCGGCGCCGCGTAGAGCCAGTCGGCGGGCAGGTAGCGGCACGGCTCGAAGTCACCGTCGAAGCGCAGCGCCCAGCTCGCCGCGAGCCCTGCCGCGTCCACCGAGCCGCGGGCCTCCCCCGGCCCGACCTCGGCCTCGGCGACGCGGATCCACCCGCCTTCCGGCACCGCCAGGCCGCTCGCCGGCACCGTCAGCTTGGTCGCCTTCGGGGCGGGCGCCTCGCGCTCGAAGAGCGTGAACCAGATCGAGCCGGTCGGCTCCTGCCCCGGCCGCTTGTGGACGGTGTGGCGGATCCAGATCCCGAGCCCGCCGTCGGGATGGCATGCCTTGACGTAGAAGCTCTCGTAGTGGCCGCGCCTGGCCGCCACCTCCTTGAATCGCGCCCGTTCCTCCACCGCGCCAGCCTAGCTTCCGGGCTGGCACTTGGCCGGCCGGCCAGTTAGGCTCGCCCTGTGCAAGGGGCCGCCGCGGAGAGATTCGTCGTCTTCGGCCTGCGCGTGCTCGCCGTCTGCTTCGCCGTCGTCGGCCTCCTCTACCTCGTCCTGCCGAGCCCCTCGCTCGACTTCATGTCGAACGTCGGCGAACTGGTCGGCAACCACACCCGCGCGCCGCACACCCAGGAGTACCTCTGGCTCTCGCTCGGCTTCGCCTACATGGTGGTGATCACCGGCCTCTGCCTGATCGCCCAGTCCGACGTCGTCCGCTACCGGCCGCTGCTGCTGCTCCTCGCCGCCGGCAAGGCCGCCTCCTCGCTCTCCTCGCTCGCCTTCTTCCTGCTCCAGGAAGGCGCCTTCGCCTACCTGCTCGGCGCGCTGGTGGACGGCTCGCTGATCCTGGTGGCGCTCTGGCTCTACGTCCTCGCCGGGCGGATCGACGGCCCGCCGCCGCCGAGCGGGCGCCGCCCCGGCCTCGGGGCCGCCGAACGCGCCACCCTGAGCGCGATCTGCGCGGCGATGGCTCCCGGCATCGACGGCCTGCCCGCGGCGGAGCTCGAGGTCGACGCCTCCGGGCCGGTCGCCGACTTCCTCGCCGCCGTCCCGCCCCGCCTGTTGGCGCAGCTGCGGCTCGGCCTGCGCGCCTTCGAGTGGCTGCCGTTCCCGCGCCGCTTCAGCCGGCTCGACCAGCCCGCGCGCGAACGCTTCCTGGCCAAGCTGGAAGGCGCGCGCTCGGCGCTGAAAGTCGACCTGCTGCTGATGGCGAAGCTCTTCTCGACGCTCGGCTACGCGGTCACCCCGGAGGTGCGCGCGCGGGTCGGCTACGACCTGCGCTGTGAGCTCGCCGACGGCACGCTGCCCGAGCCGGCGGGCTCGCTCGGCGACACCGAGCCGCGCCGCGAGGGGGAGGAATGCGACGTGGTGGTGATCGGCTCGGGCGCGGGCGGCGCCGTCGCCGCGGCGACGATGGCCGAGGCAGGCCTCGACGTCCTCGTGCTCGAGGCGGGCCGCCACTACGACCGCGACAGCTACCCCCGCGACCAGCTCGACGCGGTCCGCGGCCTCTACCGCGACGCCGGGCTGACGATCGCGGCGGGCAAGCCGAAGATCCCGATCCCGGTGGCGAAGGCGGTCGGCGGCACTACCGTGGTCAACTCGGGCACCTGCTTCCGCGCCCCCGACCAGGTGCTGGACGACTGGGCGACCCGCTTCGGCGTCGGGTGGGCGCGTGACCTGAGCGACGACTTCGCCGAGGCCGAGGAGATGCTGCGGGTGCGGCAGCTCGACCCGGAGCGGATGGGCCGCAACGGGCAGCTGGCGATGGCGGGCGCGGCGGCGCTCGGCGTCGGCGGCGGGCCGATCGCCCGCAACGCGGGGAGCTGCGTGCAGTGCGGCTCCTGCCCGCTCGGCTGCCCGATCGACGCCAAGCGCGGCATGCACGTCAGCTACCTGCCCCGCGCGGTCGCCGCCGGGGCGCGCCTGCGGGCCGGGGTCGAGGCGCGGCGGGTGCTGGTCGAGGGCGGGCGCGCGGTCGGGGTCGAATGCCGGGCGGGCGGCGACGACGAGCGCCCCGCCTCCACCTTCACCGTGCGGGCGCGGCGCGCGGTGGTGCTCGCCGGCGGGGCCTTCGGGACGCCGGAGCTGCTGATGCGCTCCGGCCTCGGCGGCGGCGCGGTCGGCGCCAACCTCCACATCCACCCCGCCTGCTGGGTCGGTGCCCGCTACGCGGAGGAGGTGCGCGGCTGGGAGGGCGTGATGCAGAGCTACTACCTCGACCAGTGGGAGGAGCAGGGGATCCTGCTCGAGGCCACCTTCACGCCGCTGGCCTTCGGCGGCGCCTGGCTGGTCGGCTCCGGGGTCGAGCACCAGCGGGCGATGCTCGACTACCCCCACATGGGCTCGATCGGGGTGCAGCTGACCGACCGCTCGGCGGGCCGCGTCGCGACCGGCCGGGACGACGGGCTGCGCATCTCCTACCGCCTCGACCGCGACGACGCCGCCCGCGTCACCTTCGGCATCGCCCGCGCGGCCGAAGTCCACTTCGCCGCCGGCGCGACCGAGGTCTACCCCAACGTCGTCGGGGTCAAGGTCCTGCGTCGCGAGGAGCTGGCGAGCTTCGAGGCGACCCGGTTCAAGCCCGCCGACCTGCGCCTCGAGGGCTTCCACCCGATGGGCACCGCGCGGATCGCCGCCGACCCCCGCCAGGGCGCCTGCACCCCCGACGGCGCCCTGCACGGCACCGCCGGCCTCTACGTCGCCGACGCCTCGCTCTTCCCCACCGCGCTCGGCGTCAACCCGATGATGACCATCGTCGTCTGCGCCAAGCAGGTCGGCCGCCGGGTCGCGGCCGCCGCCGAGCGTCCGCTGAGCGCGCCCGGCCGCCGCTGACCGTCGCGCGCCGTGGCGGCCCCGACCCTGCCGCCTTCAGGCGATCCTCTTGCCCTCGGCCGCGACGGCGGTCAGGTCACGACGACCGAGCCGACGCGGGCGATGCGCTCGATGGCGGACATGCTCCGGGCGGTCCGTGTCGACCTTGATCCGGACCAAGCCGTCCTTGCCGCGACAGCTACAACCGCTAGCTAAGCGATGACTGCCTCGAAGAACTCAGACGGGTCGACTCGACCGAAGTAGTGACCGTGGGTCTGTTTGATCGTCTCGATCGAGTCGGAGCCGATCAGAACGACCTCGATCCCACCCTGCCCTCGATAGCGCTCCTCGTACTCGGCGTAGGCGGCGACAGCGGCGCCCGTGTCGACACCGAGGTCGGTCGCCTCGAGGAGCCGCTGAGCCGAGGCGTCGTAGACGATCAGGAACTGATGGATGGCCATACCGGTGTAGTTCTACCCGAAGTAGCGCGCCACCTGCCGGCGCCGCTCGTCGAATCTACGAGCAAAATCGACGGTCAAGGGCGGGATGTCGCCGTCGCCCGCCGCCAGTACATCAGATGCCATACGGAAGTAGTCGACGAGCTCCGTAGGCCCGTCGCCGTCGCGCAGGGCAAAGCCGAGCCGGTCTTCGGTCTGGGAGACAACCTCTGCCCAGCGCTGCTGCTGCTCGGTCCGCAGCTGGATCTCGACCACGCGATCCTGGTCGCTGATCGTGTCGTGCTTGGCAACCATCACGTGGAGCGCACGATAACCGGAGTCCGGTCGCCCCTCCTGGCGCCAGTCGCTGACCCGGTCGACCTTCCATTTCCGGGTGATCCTTCCGTAGACACGGTCCACCTCTTCGCGGTTTCTGAGCACCGCACGGGCGCCGCCGATGTCCTGCATCCGGGCCAACTGCATACCGGGATGCCGCGAAAGCTTCTCGACGATCCGTGGCAGTCGCTTCATCCGCTGCACAGGCGTGATGCTCATCGACGAGTAACGGCCTACCCAGTTGCGCAACCCGGGCATCGTCAGTCCGATCGGTCCGGCGAATTGGGCGCGCCAAGCCAGGACGACTTTGATCTCGGTTGTCAACTCGTCGTCTTCGACGGGCTCGCCGTCCCAGAATTCCCGGAGCCGCTCCCCCGCCCTGTTCACCCGTCGCTTCGATGGCAGGGCCGTGTCCATGGGGAGCAGAGCCTAGAGGCGGGGTTGTGCCCCCACGTTTGGCGCCGTGTTACCCAATCCGTTGCCCAGATGTCACATGCGGAAGGTGCGAGCTATGGATTTGGCCCTACAGACCGCGCCCCTGGCCATCCACAAGACGAACCCGGTGCGCGAATCGAAGCTCGACCCGTTTCGCTGATCAGGGCCGGCGCGCCAGCGCCGCCGGGCCGCGGCCAAGGGTCGCGCGGAAGTCGCGCGTGAGGTGCGACTGGTCGGCGTATCCGAGCTCGGCGGCGATCCGGGCCAGATCGGGGCGCCCCGGCTCACCCAGGCGGTCGACCGCCCGCTGGCGGCGGAAACGCTGAAGGACCTGCTTCGGAGCCGCGCCGATGTGCCGGGCGAAGAGGCGTTGGAGGGTGCGCCGCGAGATCGCGAACTCGGCGGCCAACCCGTCGACGGTGGCGCCGGGGCCGGCGCCGCGCATCGCCTCGGCGATCTCGACGGCGAGCAGCCGCTGTGGGTTGGCAGCCGGGCGCCGGGCCGCGACGAAGGCGGTCACCGCGGCAATCGCGGCGGCGACGTCGGAGGCGACGGCGAGGGCGTCGTCGAGCTCTTCCCCGGCCGCGCCAAACACCTCGGGCAGCGTCATCGTCCGGCCGCTCAACTCGGACACCGACCCCGGCCAGAGTCCGAGAAGGCGCCGGGTCGGAACTTGGTGCCGAGCGCCATCCCGGCGCCGTCCAGCACCCGTACCCCGTGCCCGGAGCCGACTCCGTAGATGAACCGCCCGGCGGGCTCGACAGTCAGGTTGATGCAGGGGTCAGGCAGAACCTCGCGCCGCACGGGCGCCGAGCCGCGGCGGTCCCAGGTGACGATCCAGTGCAGGTCGACGAGATCGGCGACGGTCGGGTCGGGGGCGACGCGGACCATGCCCGCCACCCGGCCGGCCGAGCGCGGGGTGACGATCTCGTTCGGCATCTGTCGCATTTTTTCAAGACAGCGCGGGACGGCCGAGCCACAATCGAGGCATGAAATTCGAACGCACCGACTTTGTCTCGGTTCCGGTCCAGGACATGGACCGGGCCAAAGCCTTCTACCGCGACGTGCTGCGCCTCCACAGCCCGAACTGGGACGACCCGTGGCCGGAGATCGAAACCGGCAACGTCTCCCTCTATCTCGTCGACCCGCTGCAGATGGGGACCGAGTTCGCTCCCCACACGGCGCCGCTGGCACTACGCGTCGACGACGTCGCCGCCGGGCGCCGGGAGCTGGAGGAGCGCGGCGTCGAATTCAGCCGCAGTCACGACACCGGCGTCTGCGACATGGCCTTCTTCGACGACACCGAGGGCAACGCGCTGATGCTGCACCGTCGCTATGCGCCGGTGTCGTAGAGCCTTGATGAGCAGCTCCACAGATCGTCCCGGCCAAGAATCCCGGGAAAGGCAGTGAGCTCGCCCCGGGCCGGCAGGGAGACCACCGTGACGGCCGGCTCGCCTGAGCGCCCCCGGCTGGATTCGAACCAGCGACCGTCGGATTAGAAGTCCGATGCTCTATCCAGCTGAGCTACGGGGGCCCGGGGGCATTGTGGCGCCCCAGACGGCGAGGCGCCTGGACGGCCCCGGCACCGCTTCTGGGACGGTGCCGGGGCGCGCTTCAGGCGGACGTCAGTGGCAGTTCCAGTTGGTGGTGCCGGTGACGATGATCTTGTAGGTGATCGGGTCGAGTACGACGCGGACCAGTTTCTGGCAGGCGTAGCGCCCCTGGACCGGCGTCGAGCGTTCCACGTACATCCGGCAGAGCACCACGTGGAGGCTCTGGCGGTTGCAGTTGGTGATCCCGTATTTGACGCAGTGGATGTCGTGCGCACAGGTGTGCTTGGCGAACTGGAACGCCTTGCTGCCGGCGAGCTGGGCCGGCAGCTTCACTGCCGCCGCAACCGGCATCGCCACCGTGCCGAGCAGCATGAACGAGGCGAGGAGAGCGCAGAACCAGCGTTTCACTCTCACGTATGAGCTCCTTCCTGACCGGACGCCGGATCGCAAGCCATCCGGCGAGGATTGGACCTTGCGCTGACCCTATCCGCTGATCCGGGCGGTTTCGCCTTACCGGTGGCGATCCGCGGGTCGGCCTGGCCAGGCAGCCGGCGATGCCGTAGGATCGCCGCGTGCCGAAGGCCGGGGACGCAGGGGCAGAGCTTTATTGGGAGCGCTCCGGGCGCGGCAAGCCGCTGCTCCTGATCCAGGGCATGAGCGGCACCCACCTCACCTGGGGCGAGCCGTTCCTCTCCCGCCTCGAACCGGACTTCGACTGCGTCGTCTTCGACAACCGCGGGATCGGCAACTCCGACGAGGTGAGCGCGCCGTTCACGATCGCCGACCTGGCGGGGGACGCGCTCGCGGTGATGGACGCGGCGGGCCTCGAGACCGCCCACGTGCTGGGCATCTCGATGGGCGGCATGGTCGCCCAGCAGCTGGCGCTGCAGGCGCCGGAGCGCCTCCGCACCCTGACCCTCGGCTGCACCTACCCGGGCGGGCCGGGCTCCTCGCTGATCGCCCCGGAGGACGCCGGGCCGCTGCTCGAGGCGATGGGCTCGGGCAACCTCGACCGGGTCTTCCGGGCGATGTACGAGGTGAACCTCTCCCCCGGCTTCCGCGCCGACCCGGCCAACTACGACGACTTCACCGCGATGGCGAGCGCCCTGCCCGCCCGCCAGCAGACGGTCCAACTGCAGATCCAGGCGGTCGGCGGCCACGACACCCAGGAGCGGCTCGCCGAGATCGGCGCGCCCACCCTGGTCATCCACGGCACCGAGGACCGGATGATCCCGGTCGCCAACGGCGAGCTGATCGCCTCGCTGATCCCGGGCGCCAAGCTGGAGATCTTCGAGGGCGTCGGCCACCTCTTCTGGTGGGAGCAGCCGCAGCGCTCCGCCGAGCTGATCCGCGCCCACGCGCTCGGCGCCTAGAGGGATCGGCGAAACCCGCGCGTACCGCCGCCGGACGTGCGCGGGAGTTTCGCCAAACCCTCTATTCGACCGTCGATTCGCCTTCCGCTTCGGCCTTCTGTTCGGCTTCCCGCGCTTCCAGCTCCGCCTGTTCCTCTTCGACTTCGACTTCTTCTTCGAACTTTTCTTCCTGCGCCTTGCTCGGGCAGTACTTGGGCGACAGCTCACCCTTCACCTTGAAGACGTAGTCGGGCTGGGGCACGATCGTCGGCTCGGCGATCACCAGGTCGAGCGCCGGGTCCCGCCGCACCCAGTCGTAGATCGGGTACCAGTAGGCGCCCTGTTCGCTCTCCTTCGAGTCGACGGTTTCGCGCGACATGATCAGGTAGTCGTAGTCGCCGGCGTTGATCCGTTCCACGAACTGCGAGCAGGAGGTCGCCAGGCGGTAGGACCCGTGCGGGCCGGGCACGCCGACGTACTCGACTTCGTTGGTCGGCGGGTTGCCGAAGAAGCCGTACTGGCCGAAGATGATCTCGCTCGAGCCGACGATCCCGATCCGCTGGTGCTGCAGCTTCTGGGCGAATGCGTATGCCTTCTGCGGCCCGCCTTCGCCGAGGAAGAGGGTCGTCTTCTTGTAGTGCTGCTGGGCGTACTGGACCTGCTGGTCGCGCCCCAGCACCACCGCCAGCAGGACGATCAGGGCAGCCGCCGCGGTGACGATCCGCCGTGACATGAACCCGCGCGAGCGTCCCAGCACCAGCGCGGTCGGCGTCCAGACCAGCGCCAGGGTGATGAAGATCGTGCCGACGATGTAGGTCGGGTACCACTTCGGCGTCGTCAGCACGGTGATCCAGTAGACGGCGCCGAGGAAGATCAGCGTGATCTCGGCGCGCCGGTCGGGCGCCCGCAACGGCCGCGCGATCGGCAGCATCACCATCGCCAGGATCAGCCCCGGGATCAGGTACCGGGTGTTGGTGAAGAAGCCCGTCGGCGAGCCTTCCTGCCCGGCCGCGGTCAACGGCGTGAAGACGTAGACGACCGCGGTGAGGAGCGCCGCGGCGGCGATCACCCGCAGGATCTTGTTGTTGGAGCGCCAGACGATGAAGACCGCGGCCGCCACCGCCATGATCAGGATCAGCGGCCAGAGCGGGCCCAGCGCGTTCTCCAGCTGGGGGAAGAACCATCGTCGGTAGACGGTCGGGTCGGCGAGGTAGTGGGCGACGGCGAAGCGCGGCCGCGGGTCGAGCGGCATCTGGTCGGGCACCGGCAGGTGGAGCGGCCCGAACTTGGTGATCGGGATCGGGTTGCCGCCGCTCTTGATCGCCGCCCGCAGGTACCAATAGCCGCCGGTGATCAGCATCGAGAGGGCGAGGATCCAGGCGGTGGTCCAGCGCCGCCCCTTGCCGCTGAAGAGGAAGACGCCGATCCCGATCGCCACCACCGGCACCAGGAAGGTGGTCTTCACCGAGATCGCCAGGCCGCCGGCGATCCCCGCCAGCACCAGCGGGCCCTTGTCGAGCAGGGCGGCGCCGCGCTCGGGGGCGTCCTGGACCGCCGTCCCCTCCTGCGGCGCCCGGCGCTGGTGCCCGTTGATCAGGAAGGCGGCGAAGGCGACCAGGAAGGCCAACCCCATGATGTCGTTGCGCGCTTCCCCGGGCTGGGTTTCGATCATCACCCCCGAGTCGAGGATGATCGCCCCCGCGATCAGGGTCGCCGAGCCGACCTTGTAGGGACGGCCGACGCACCAGCAGGCGAGCAGCGCGATCGCCAGCCAGAAGAGGTTGATCAGCGGCGAGAGCCAGTCGGTTTTGAAGAGGACGATCGCGGCGCCGTGGATCAGTTCCGAGCTCTGCGGGTAGAACCAGGCGGCGAGGCGCAGCGGGTCGGTGTAGTGCAGGTGGACGGTCGAGTGTTCCTGGGCCATCGTCGCCGCGAACGGCATGTGGTACCAGGTGGTGTCGCCGCCGAACATCCCCAGGTCGAGGTTCAGCTGCGAGGGGAAGGTCCACTCGGCGACCGTGAAGGAGGCGACCGCGATCGCCAGGATCAGCGCCCATTTGGCCACCGCCGGCGGTTTCACTTCCTCGCCCCGCTCGGGCGCCTTCCAGTAGCCCAGCAGCGCCGCGCCGAGCCCGATCGCGATCGTCACGAAGATGATCCAGCCGAAGCGCAGCACGCTCAGGGTGCCGAGGATCTCCAGCGAGATCAGCAGCAGCGCCACCCCCAGGGTCACGTCGGCGAGGCGCGCCAGCGCCCCCGAGAATTCAGGGACGATCCAGCGCCGCAACCAGTAGCCGCCGAGCCCGACGGCGGCGACGATCCCGATCACGGCGAGGCAACCGGCTATGTAGGAGCCCAGGGAGGGTGCCACGGGCGGGTGATGCTATTCACCCGCCCCGGCGTCCGCCTACGCGGCGGTCGGGATGGTGCAGGCGACCCCGGTCCCTTTCAGGCCGCAGTAGCCGTTCGGGACCTTGTGCAGGTACTGCTGGTGGTAGTCCTCGGCGTAGTAGAACGGCCCGGCGGGCTCGACGTCGGTGGTCACCGGGTCCTTGCCGGCGGCGCGCAGATCGGCGTCGTAGGCGTCGCGGACCCGTTCCGCCGTCTCCTTCTGCGCGTCGTCCACGTAGTAGATGCCGCTCCGGTACTGGGTGCCGACGTCGTTGCCCTGGCGCATGCCCTGGGTCGGGTCGTGCTCCTCGAAGAACACCTTCAGCAGGTCCTCGTAGGAGACCTTGGCCGGGTCGTAGGCCACCATCACCGCCTCGGCGTGGCCGGTCCTGCCCGAGCAGACCTCCTCGTAGGTCGGGTTCGGGGTGATCCCGTTCTGGTAGCCGACCGCGGTCGAGTAGACCCCGTCGAGTTCCCAGAAGAGCCGCTCCGCGCCCCAGAAGCAGCCGAGGGCGAAGTAGGCGACCTCGATCCCGTCCGGGAACGGCGGCCTCAGCGGGTTGCCCAGCACCGCGTGCGTCTCCGGCACCTGGAACCCCGGCTCGCCGCGCCCCGGCAGCGCCTCCTCGGCGCTCACCATCTGCGCCTCCTCGGCGCCCAACATCCCCATCAACTTGCCAATGTCCATCGCGTCTTCCTCTCTCAAGTTCTGTGAGAAAGGCTACGCCCCGGGTCTAACAAGTCTGTGAACTCCGCGCGCTTTCCGCGACGGACCGGATACGGTCCCCGCGTGGGGTGCTTCGTCGTCCTCTTCGCGCTGATCTCGCCGCGGCTGGCCCTGTTCGCGATCTGGATCTTCAGCGACCTGCTGAGCCGCGCCTACGACGCCTGGATCGTGCCCTTCGTCGGCTTCTTCCTGCTGCCCTGGACGACGCTCGCCTACGCGGTGATGTGGGACAGCTCCGAACGCGTCCACGGCCTCGAGTGGTTCATCGTCGGCCTCGCCTTCCTCGCCGACCTGGCGCCCTACTGGACACGCGAGGCGCAGAGGCGGCGCCGCTAGCCCTCGGCCCGCGACGGGTCGACCGGGTAGGCGACCCGGATGTGGCGCTTCGCCAGCACCATGAAGTGCTGCTTGCGGGTCTGGCCGTCGGTCAGCGAGGTCACGTCGCAGTTGGTCAGCGGCAGGAATTCGAGCTCGGCCCGGTTGAGCGAGTCCGAGAAGCGGCTCTGGTAGCCCTCCGGCGGCAGCGTCACGTCGCCGACGACCAGCAGCCGGTCGGTTTCGAAGGCCGCCCGCTCGACTCGGCGGGCGCTGTAGTCCTGTTGCTCCAGCATCGTTGGCGTTATCGGCAGCGAGCCGGTGTCCCTGAAGGGGTAGGCTGGCTTGCGCTCAGGCTAGGGAGGCTTCGGAACGGAGACGACGATCTACCTCTGCGAAAGATGTGGAAGCAGGTTCAACTCGGCCCGCTTCGCCCATATCGAGCTTTGCCCGCGCTGCCTCTTGCGCGACGATGCGGCTTCGCACCTGGTCTACGTGCCCGATCGCAAGGCGCCCGGGAAGGTGGCGCCGCCGGCCGAGCGGCGGCCGTCCGAGCCCGACGCCGCCTCGGCCGAGCTCAGCTGACGCTGTAGCCCTCCGCCCGCGATGGCGGTACGGGGACTTCGGGGGAGGCTGGAAGCCGCCGACCAGGCCGCGGCGCAAGCGGCCCGGGAAGCCGCCGCGCGGGCGAAACAGCGGCTGCGCAAGCGGGCGACGGCGCTGCGTCGGTGCAGGAAGGCCAAGTCGCGCTCGAAGCGCGGCAGCTGCGAAGCGCGGGTGAAGAAGAAGTTCGGCCCGCCGCCGGCCCCGGTCGGCTAGAGGCGCGCGACGACGAGGCGGATGCCGAGGTCGGTCTCCTCGCGCGCCAGCAGCTCGGCGTTGCGGCGCGCCCAGGTGCCGTCGTCGAGGTCGGCCCGCAGGCGCTCGAGGCCCGCGCGCACCTCCTCCTCGGGCAGCACCTGGAAGACCGAGATCCCGGCTCGCACCGACGCGTCGAAGTAGGCCTCGGGGCGCCGCCACCAGGCCCCGCAGAAGCCGTCGCGGCAGTCCGCCGAGATCGGGATCGGCTCGATCTCGACCTCGCCCAGCAGCCCGCGCAGCTCCGCCTCCCAGTAGCCCGGCTCGCGATAGGGCTCGGGGGCGATCCGGGCGAACGCCGGCAGGTAGTCGCGGGCGAGCCAGAAGTCGCCGATCAGCGCCGGATCGGCGTTCACCATCACCACCCGGTCGCGGGCGACCCGGCGCAGCTCGCCGATGCCCGCCGCGCGGTCCTCCCAGTGGTGGTCGGTGAAGATCGCCATCGCCGCCGCGAAGCTGTCGTCGGCGAGCGGCAGCGCTTCGGCCGCCGCCTGGATCACCGGCGCCCTCCCCGCCGGCCGCTGGGCGATCATCACCGCCGAGGGCTCGACCGCCGTCACCTCGCAGTCGCGGGGCTCATAGGAGCCCGTCCCCGCCCCCACGTTGACGACGCTGCGCGCCGCGCCCAGACCCCGTTCGATCGCCGCCGCGATCCGCGGATCCTCGCCCCGCGCCGTCCCGTACCCGCGCCCGATCCGGTCGTAGATCGACTCCCCCTCGCCCTCCTGGGAGTCCCCCCGCCCGTGTGGAAAAGCACTTCGTGGCAACTCGTCCCAAGCCCTTCTGTCGTCGTCCCCGTGGAGCATCTCAATGCCCGCGACCTCGGCGCAATGGTCCCCCGTGCCGCCGAGGTCGAGCTCCAGGATCTGCCGGTGGTCGGCACCTCGACCACCGCGAGGGCGGCCGATCCACACCCGCGGCGTCGACCGCCTCACGATCCGCACGGACAAGGTAGCCGCCGTCTTCCTCGCCACGGGCTCCTGACGGGCCCGTCCGGACCGTCCAGATCGCCTCGCCGCATCGCTTCGCGAGCTCGACGCCGTGTCATCGGTCTCGTTCCGGTCACAGGACGGAATAACGGGTCGCCGGAGACTTCCACCGGGCGGCCCTCGTCGTGCTCCAGCGGCGACTGCGCCCGCTCGTCCGTAGATCGTGCGCTCTCGTCCTAACCACCGGCGCGTCGACCCGTCGAGAATCCCATCTTCGTCCTATCGACACATCCGGATGAGCGGGCTCCTGGGGAAGCGCGCCGTGAAAGGACCCATGAGCAGAGTCAACATCTGGCGCGGCGGAGCGATCCTGGCCTGCGTACTGGCCTCGACGGCGGTAGTCGTCGCTCCGGCGGGCGCGAAGCCCCGCAAGGCATTCGCCCCGAAGGTCGGCGTCTACGGCGGCGACTCGATCGCAGGGGCCAAAAGTCACTCCGTGGTGGCGAAAGTGACGAAGAAGGGGGCGAGGTATTCGGCCGAAGTGGAAATCGCCTTCCCGGCGACGTGCACGAACGGCGAAACCGGTTTCACCGGCCCGAGCGAACTGATCTACAAAGTGATCGCCCAGGTCAAGGGTCACGCGATCTCGTTCAAGGGCAATTCCCGCGACACCATGGGCATCCTCTATCCGATGGCGTCCACGGTCACCCTGGACGGGCGCTTCACCAGCGACTCGAAGTTCACGGCGACCGCCGCCGTCAAGGCCCCCGCCGAAGGAGTCGAATCGGACGGGACCTGCTCCGCGCCCGCGGTCAGGTTGCCGTTCCAGTTCGAGCTTCCGCTCTGATGGTGAAGCCGCGATTTCTGACGCGCGTCCTGGCGGGGGTACTGGCCGTCGCCCTCGGCGCCCTGGTCAGCGCCACTTCGGCCTCGGCCAACGTCTACTACGCCACCGAAGGCGGCGTCTGGTCGGCCCCCTACACCGGGGCCACCGCGCCGGTCAGGCTCAGCAGCTCGACCGGCGATCTCGGGGTGGCGCTCGTCGGCTCCGAGGTCTTCTACACCCGCAACGTAGGCGGCCGGGCCTACATCGGCCGGGTGGAGACCGACGGCAGCAACGACGATCCGACCTGGGCTCCGCTGCCCGCCGGCACGACGATCGGCGACAGCATCACCGCGAGCGGGTCGAACATGTTTTTCGACAGCTACTCCTCGACCTACGACCCGGGCGGCCCGGTGGCGATCGGCGAGGTCAACCCGAGCGGCTCGCTCGACGCCTCCTACGACGTCCTCGGCAACGTCGGCAAGGAATACCCGGACCCGCCTGCCTACACCAACATCTTCGATGTCGCGTCGGATCCCGAAAGCCACGTGTGGTGGAGCTACGCATCCTCGGCGAGCGCCGGCCTGGTGGGCGGCAGCACCTCGGAGTTCACCCTGCAAGGGAACCTCAACCAGGCGGTCGACTCGGTGCTGGAGGAGGGCGGCCACATGTATGCCGCGACCTATGACAACACCCGACAGGGCCACATCTACCAGACCGACCTGGCCGGAAACGTCACCCAGACGCTCGGTGGCGCGACGACCCCGGAACGGATCGAGCTCAGCGTCTACGGCCATCAGCTCTTCGCGGCGATCCTCGGATCCGGGATGGAGGTCTTCGACCTCGACGGCAGCACCGACCCGCTTCCCGCCGTCTCCGATGCCCCGATGGGGACGATCGCCGGCACCCCCGACGCGGCCGGGTCGTCGTCGCCGTCCTCGCAGACCAGCCTCAGCTGCATCCCCGACCCGGTGGTCGTGGGGGACGCGACGACCTGCACCGCGACGGTCACCGAGGGCGCCTCGCCGGCTCCCGCCGGCACCCCGTCGCCGACCGGCACGGTGGACATGATCAGCGATTCCGCTGGCGTGTTCTCGGCCTACTCCTCGACCTGCACGCTGTCGGCGTCGGCGCCCGGCGCGGCGACCTGCGCGCTGACCTACAGCCCCCTGGCCGTCGCCACCGCCACCCTGACGGCCGGCTACTCCGGCGACGGGCTCCTGCAGCCGAGCTACGGCCAGACGACCGTCACCTCGGTCGCGGCGCCCGCCACGCCGCCTCCCTCCGAACCTGGGTCCGGCGGCTCGGGAGGCGGCGGCAACGGGTCCGGCTCCGGCTCGGGTGCCGGCGGCAACGGCTCCGGCTCGGGGGGCGGCAGTCACGCGCGTCTCGGAAAGATCACCGACACCGGGACCACCGCCTCGGTGCCGGTCGCATGCCCGGCCTCGGGCCCGAACTGCATGCTCACCGGTGAGCTCACCGCCACGGGTTCCTCGGGCGACTCGTCGGAGGTGACCGCGGGCGACCGGCGCCTGCGCAAGGCGCTCGTCCTCGGACGGTCGACGGTCACGATCCGTCACGGCCACTCGGGCACGCTGAAGGTGAAGCTCGGGGGCGGCGGCCGACGCCTGCTCGCCGCCCACCGTCGGCTGAAGGTCCTCCTGACCGTCACCCAGAAGATCGATGGTCGCCAGGTCGTCGTGCACACGGGCGCGGTCAAGTTCGGAGTCCGCGGCTAGACGGGAAGGCAAAGGATGGCGACGGTGCTCAAGAGGAATGTCCCGATGAAACCGAAGGGATGCTGACGCGCGGCGTCGCGATCCTGGCCCGCGCCACGCCCCCGGTCGCCGCGGCGATCGGGATCGCAGACCCCCTCGGGATCCGGGCTTGTTCGTGCGCGTTCGGTCTGGTTCGGTGCTCTTAAGTCTGATCGGGGCGCCCGGATTCGAACCGGGGACCTCCGCCACCCAAAGGCGGCGCGCTACCAGGCTGCGCCACGCCCCGACGGAGGGCAGGGTAGCTTTGGACGATGGCTGACGTCCAGCCGCTGCGGGCATTGCACTACGACCTCGCCAAGGTCGGGGGGCTCGGCGCGGTCGCCTCGCCGCCCTACGACGTGATCGACGCGGCCGAGCGGGCGGCGCTCCTGGCGCGCTCCCCGTACAACGCGGTGGCGGTCGACCTGCCGGTGCCGTTCGACCCCGCCGACCCGGCGAGCCGCCCGGTCGGCGACCCCTACGAGGACGCGGCGCGGCTGATCGACGCCTGGCGCTCCGAAGGGGTGCTGATCGCCGATTCCGAGGACGCGGTCTGGGCGCTGTCCCAGGACTACACCGCCCCCGACGGCACCCGGCACACGCGCCACGGGGTGCTCGCCCGGGTGCGGGTGGAGGACTACGAGACCGGCACCGTCCGGCCGCACGAGCGCACCCACCCGGGGCCACTGCGCGACCGGCTGGAGCTGACCCGGGCCACGCGTCTGAATCTCTCGCCGATCTTCTCGCTCTCCACCGTCGACCCGTGGCCGCTGGTCGAGCCCGCCCTCTCCCCCGAGCCCTGGGGCGAGGTGACCGACGCCGACGGCACCGTCAACCGGGTCTGGCGGGTCGCCGGCCCGGTGGTCGTCGCCGCCGTGGTCGAGGCGCTCTCCGAAGCCCAGCTCCTGATCGCCGACGGCCACCACCGCTACGAGACCGCGCGCGCCTACCGCGACGAGGTCGGCGGCGAGGGGCCGCAGAACTACACGCTGATGGCGCTCACCGGCCTCGACGATCCGGGCCTCACCGTCTTCCCCACCCACCGCCTGCTCTCCGGCTTCGCCCACGATCCGGAGCGCCGCGAGCGCCTCCTCGCCGGCCTCGCCGAGCTCTTCGAGATGACCGAGGTGCCGCGCGAGGAGCTCGACCCGGCGGGCGCCGAGGGGGTCGGGGTCTTCGGCCTCTTCGACGCCGCCGACGGCAGCTCGCGCCGGCTGCGCCTCCGTGACACCGCCGAGCTCGACCGCCGGCTCGCGGGCAAGCCGGAGGCCTACCGCCGGCTCGACTCGGCGATCCTCGAGACCCTGGTGCTGATCGGCCTCGCCGGGATGAGCGAGGAGGACATCACCGAGCGGCGCGGGCTCGAATACGCGAAGAGCGTCGACGCCGCGGTCGAGATGGTCGCCGAGGGGATCTACGACCTCGCCTTCATCCAGCGGCCGGTGCCGATCGAGCAGGTGAAGGCGGTGGCGGAAACCGACGAGAACATGCCGCCGAAGTCGACCTACTTCTTCCCCAAGGTGATGACCGGGTTCGTCTTCAGCCCGGTCGGCTGAAAGGATTCACGCGTGGTCAAGATCTACACCAAGAAAGGCGACGACGGGACGACCTCGCTCTGGTACGGCGGCCGCGTCCCCAAGGACAGCCCGCGGACCGAGGCCTACGGCTCGCTCGATGAGGCCTGCTCGGCGCTCGGCGTCGCCCGCGCGCTCTGCGCCGGCCGCGACGGCGGCGCGGAGCTGGCCGCCGACATCCTCCGCCTCCAGGACGACCTCTTCGTCGCCGGGGCCGAGCTGGCGACGGCGCCGGAGGCGGCGGAGCGGCTCGAAGACGGGGTCAGCCGCGTCACCGAGGAGATGGTCGGCGAGGCCGAGGCGCTGATCGACCGCTACATGTCGGAGGTCGACCTGCCGCCGAAGTTCGTCATCCCCGGCGGCAACCAGCTCTCCGCCCAGCTCGACGTCGCCCGCACCGTGGTCCGCCGCGCCGAGCGGCGCATCTCGGCCCTCGCCGAGGCCGACCAGCTGGCGAGCGAGACGATCATCCACTTCGTCAACCGCGCCTCCGACCTCGTCTTCGCGATGGCGCGCTGGGCCGACGTCGAGGACCCGGAGCTCTTCGCCGGCCGCGGGAAGGGCTGATGGACGCCCACGTCGTCGCCCGCCGGATCGCCGGCTTCGCGCACGAAGTCGACTTCGGCGACGGCCGCGAGATGGTCGTCGACGAGCCCGCCGCGGCGGGCGGCACCGACACCGGCCCGCGCCCCACCCAGCTGCTCGCCGCGAGCCTCGCCGGCTGCACCGCGATCACGGTCGAGCTCTACGCCGAACGCAAGGGCTGGGACGTCGACGGGCTCGAGGTCGCGGTGGAGATGAGGGCCGACGCCGAACGCAAGCCGACCCACTTCGCGGTCGAGGTCGCCCTGCCCGACGGGCTCGACGAGGAACAGCGCCAGAAGCTGATGACGATCGCCGAGAAGTGCCCGGTGCACAAGCTGCTCGAGCAGGGCGCGGCGATCGCCGTCGCCGAAAAAGCCCGCGTCTGATGGACCTCGGCATCGCCGGTCGCGTCTGCGTCGTCACCGGCGGCAGCCGCGGGATCGGCCTGGCCACCGCGCGGCTCCTGCGCGCCGAGGGCGCCAAGGTGCTGCTGGTGGCGCGCGACCCCGGGCGGCTCGCCGCGGCGGCCGAGGGGCTCGACGGCGGCGACGAGGAGATCGCCACCCTGCCGCTCGACGTCACCGAGCCGGACGCGGGCGAGCAGATGCTCGGCGCCGCGCTGGCGGCCTTCGACGGCATCGACGTGCTGGTCAACAACGCGGGCACGGCGCGCCGCCGTGACGTCCTCGAGGTCCCGGACGAGGACTGGCGCCGCCAGTACGAGCTGAACGTGATGGCGCCGATGCGGGCGATGCGGATGATCGCCCCGGTGCTGGCCGAGCGCGGCTGGGGCCGCATCGTCAACGTCTGCTCGACCGCCGCCAAGCGCCCCTCGCAGACGATGCCCGAGTACTCGGTGGCGAAGGCGGCCGAGCTCTCGCTCTCCCGCCTCTTCGCCGACCGCTTCGTCGCCGACGGCGTGCTGATCAACGCGATCGCCCCGGCGGCGGTCGCCGACGCGCTCTGGCTGGAGCCGGGCGGCCTGCTCGACCAGCACATCGCGGCGGGCGGCGGCGGCGATCGTGAGACGGCGCTGGCCGAGGTCAGCGCCGGCAAACCGAACGGCCGGCTGGCGAGCGCCGAGGAGGTCGCCGCGACGATCGTCTACCTCTGCTCCGAGCGCGCCTCCTACGTCGCCGGCGCCGCCTGGTCGGTGGACGCCGGGACCGTCCAGGTGATCATTTGAGCGGCGCGCTCGCGCTGCTCCGTCGCCGACCACGATTCCGAGCCCTGTGGGCCGCCGTCGCCCTCTCCTACACCGGCTTCGGGGCGGCGACCACGGCGCTCACCCTCTACGTCCAGCAGACCCGCGGCACCGGGGCGGCCGTCGCCGCCTTCCTGATCGCCGCCGCCGGCGGCCTGATCGTGACCCTCGCCGTCGCCCCCACCATGCTCCGCGCCCCGGCCCCCGCCCGCCCACCGACGCGCGGTCGACATGAGTAAGCCACCCTGCGGCGCGGTCGACCTGACCGGCGCCGTAGGTGGATAGGGACGACCGCGTGGTGGGAGGCGACGGTTCGGGATGATCGGGGCTTGAGCGAGAACGGGGACATTCGCCGACTGCTGCTCTCCGCCGAGGAAGCGGCGGCGATGGAGGTGCGGGGACGCGAGTCGGCGGTGCTCCTGGCGCTCTTCGGCTGGCCCGAGCGGCCGGGGCTGATCTTCACCGAGCGGCGCGCCGACCTGCGCCGGCACGCGGGCGAGGTCTCCTTCCCCGGCGGGCGCCAGGACGCCGGGGACGTCGGCCTCGAGGCCACCGCGCTGCGCGAGGCGCGCGAGGAGATCGCCCTCGATCCGGCCGGGGTCGAGGTCGTCGGCGCCTTGCCACCCGTATCGACCTTCGTCACCGGCTACCGGATCCAGCCCTTCGTCGGCCTCGTGGCGGCGCCCGAGGAACTCGCCCTCGAGCCGAACCCGACCGAGGTCGAGACCGTCCTCGCCTTCACCCTCGACCGCCTCCGCGAGGGCTACGCGATGCGCCGCCTCGTCCGCCGCGGCGTGCCGGTCCACACTCCCACCTACGAGGTCGACGGCCAGATGATCTGGGGCGCGACGGCGCGGATCCTCGGGGATTTCCTCAAGCGGATCGGCTAGGGAGCCTGCGAAGGGCCATGCGAGCGGCGCGACAGGAGCTCGATCACGGTGGACTCGATTTCCTCGGCCCAGGACGGCCCCTGCTCGCGGGGCGTCTCGGTGACCGCGACCGGGATCCGCCAGGTGCTCGCCGCCCGATTCACGATCTCCGCGCCCCCCTCCAACAGCGTCGGGTCGACGGTGCCTGCGCCCTCGTAGAGGAAGCCGCGCACCGGGGTGTCGACGAGGCGTTCGAGCAGGGACTCGAGGCGAGGACCGTGGATCGCGGCGAGGTTCTCCGCGGCGCCCTCGGCGCTGCCCAGCAGCCAGAGCACGACGGTCACGTCGCCGACCAGGTCGAGGATCGTCCCCGGCCGCTCCGGGTCGGCGCGGGCGGGCTCGATCCCGGCCTCTTCGATCGCCACCAGGCCCTCCTCGGTACGGCTCGTCCCCCGCACCTCCCAGCCGTCGTCGCGCAGCTCGGCGCCGAGCGCGCGGCCGCCGCAGCCGCAGCCGACGATCAGCGCCCGAGCCACGCCGGCTGCCTGCGTCGCTGTTCCTCGTCCGCCCCCGGCCCGGGCCGACTGCTCACGTTGTGGGTGTCGATCGGCTCGCCGCACTCCGAGCAGACCGGGACCGCGTGGAAGGCGTGGTCGCCGTGGACGACCTCCAGCGGCGGCCCGTCCTCGGCCGTGTAGCGGTCCCCCCAGGCGAGCAGTGCCAGCAGCACCGGCTGCAGGTCCCGGCCCTTCTCGGTGAGGACGTACTCGAAGCGCTCCGGGTGCTCGGAATAGCGGCGGCGCTCGACGATCCCCTCCTCGGTCAGCGTCGCCAGGCGTTGGCTGAGCACGTTGGTCGCCACCCCCAGCGAGGCCTGGAACTCGTCGAAGCGGCACCGCCCGAGGAACAGATCGCGCAGCACGAGGAGCGTCCAGCGCTCACCGAGGAAGCTCAGCGGCTTCGCGATCGAGCAGTTCTTGTCGGCGTAGGAGTCGATCGCCATGGACAGGATTCTAGCCAGTTACTTGTTTTATGCAAGCCACTTCTGTTACCGTGGCTTTCGAAATGCAAGCGACCAACGCCGCGGCGCCTCCCGCGGCGGATCGGAGCGACGAGATGGCACACCGCTGGAAGGTGCTCTGCATCACCTCGATCGGCCTCTTCATGGCCAGCCTCGACCTCTTCATCGTCAACATCGCCTTCCCCGACCTCTCGCGCTCCTTCGACGATGCCTCGCTCGGCAGCCTCTCCTGGGTCCTGAACGGCTACGCGATCGTCTTCGCCGCGCTGCTGGTCCCGGCCGGGCGGATCGCCGACCGGGTCGGCCGCAAGCGCGTCTTCGTCACCGGCCTGCTCACCTTCGCCGCCGCCTCGGCGCTCTGCGCGGCATCGCCGACGATCCCCTTCCTGGTCGCCGCCCGGGTGCTCCAGGCGGCGGGCGCGGCGATGATGATCCCGACCACGCTCGGCCTCCTCCTGCCCGCCTTCCCGGCCGCGCAGCGCCCGGTCGCGATCGGCATCTGGTCGGCGATCTCCGGCGTCGCCGCCGCCCTCGGGCCGCCGATCGGCGGCCTCCTCGTGCAGCTCAGCTGGCACTGGATCTTCCTCGTCAACGTGCCGCTCGGCCTGCTCACCGCGCTGGTCGCGATCCGCGTCCTCGACGAGGCGAAGGAACCCGAGGACGGCCGCCCCGATCTGCTCGGCGCGCTGATGTTGGCGCTCGGCATCGGCGTCCTCACCCTCGGCATCGTCCAGGGCCCCGAATGGGGCTGGGGCGATCCGCGCGTGATCGGCTCCTTCCTCGCTGCGGCGCTGCTCGTCGCCGCCTTCCTGCGGCGCTCCGCCAACCACCGCGCCCCGGTGATCGAGCTGCCGCTGCTGCGGGTCCGCTCCTTCGCCCTCGCCAACCTGGCGACGCTGGTCTTCTTCATGGGCTTCGGCGCGATGCTCCTCTCCGGCGTCCTCCTGCTCACGGAAGTGTGGGGCTGGTCGGAGCTGCGCGCGGGCTTCGCCCTGGCGCCGGGACCGCTGACCGCGGCGATCTTCGCCGCCCCCTCGGGACGCCTTGGCGCGCGCATCGGCCAGCGGCCGGTGGCGACGGTCGGCGGCCTCGTCTTCGCCGGCAGCTTCGCCTTCATGCTCGCCGCGGTCGGCCCGCGGCCGGAATACGCGACCACCTTCCTCCCCGCCTTCATCCTCGGCGGCGCCGGGGTCGGGATGACGCTGGGAACGCTGCCCGCCGCGGCGACCGCCTCGCTGCCGCCCGGCCGCTTCGCCACCGGCTCGGCGGTCTTCGGGATGGCCCGCCAGCTCGGCTCGGCGATCGGCGTCGCCGTCCTCGTCGCCCTCGTCGACTCGGCCGGCGGCGACCTCCTGCACGGCATCCGCGGCGGCTGGTGGTTCGCCCTCGGCGCCGGCCTCGGCGCCGCGATCCTCGCCTTCTCCCTCCCGACGCGCGCCAGATCCCCCGCCGCGGACGCCGCCCCCGCCGCGGCTTAGCCGCGTGTGTGGAGCTTTGCTCTCGTATAGCGAGAGCAAAGCTCCACACCCAGGCCGGCCGTGGAGCCTCTCCGCCGCGTAGGGACGGTTTCGCTCCACACCGCTCAGCCGCCGCCTCGCATCCGCGCCTTCCAGGTCTCGTCGTCGCGGACCCGCTGCTCGATGTCGGCCTCGGTCAGCTCGGGGGCGCCGCGGCGGCGGCGCATCTCGTTCTGCGCCTCCAGCATCTGGCGCACGTCGTCGATCTCGTTCTGCACCTCGACCGCGGGCGAGCGGGTCGGGAACCAGTCGACCAGTTCGTGGTCGTGCCCGGGGTAGAAATGACCGACGACGACGAGCACGCCGACGACGAAGAGCAGAACCGCGACCGTCCCCAGCAGAAGCAGCACCGTTCCAGCATACGCCCGCCCCGTCGCGGTGAGGTAGCCTCGCCGCCATGACGGGGTTCACCGAGCTGGCCAGCGTCGACGGGGGGATCGGGCCGACCGCCGAGGCCGTCATCCCGCTCGCGGACGACGGCCTCTACCGCGGCGACGGAGCCTTCGATGTGATCCGTCTCTACGGCGGTCGCCCCTTCGCCCTCGACGACCACGTCGCCCGGCTCGAACGCTCCGCCGCCGGCCTGCGGCTCGAGTTCGACCGGACCGCCCTGCGCGCCGAGATCGCGGCGCTGCTCGAGGAGGCGGGGCCGATCGACGGCCAGCTGCGGCTGATCGTCACCCGCGGCGGCCGCCGCATCGCCGCCACCGAGCACGTCCCCGTCCACGGCGCCACCATCGCGATCGCCGCGGTCACCTACCAGCCGACGGTGATCCTGAACGGGATCAAGTCGCTCTCCTACGGCGCCAACATGCTGGCGACGCGGCTGGCGAAGGAAGCGGGCGCCGACGAGGCGCTCCTGGTGCGGCCCGACGGGATCGTCCTGGAGCCGCCGACCTCCTCGATCTTCTGGGTCGCCGACGGCGCCCTGCGCACCACCGCGATCGAGGCGGGCGTGCTCGCCTCGATCACCCGCGACCGCCTGCTGAAGGCGGTGCCGGGGATCGAGGAGGGCGCCTGGAGCCTCGACGAGGTGAAGGGCGCCTCCGAGGCCTTCCTCGCCTCGACCACGCGCGAGGTCCAGGCGGTCGCCTCGATCGACGGCACCGCCCTCCCGGCGGCCCCCGGCCCGCGCACCCGCGAGGCGCAGGAGGCTTTCGCCGCCGCCCGCGATCGCGAGCTGGCCGCCGAGAGCTGACCCGCGCACACCCCCGCAACGAGCAACGAAAGGCAGGCATGGACTTCAACCTCACCGACGAGCAGAAGCTGATCGCCGAATCGGCGCGCGAGTTCGCCGAGCGGGAGATCCTGCCGAACGCGCGCGAGAACGACCGCGCCGAACGCTTCGACCGCGAGCTGGCCCGCAAGCTCGGCGAGGTCGGCTACCTCGGCGCGACGATCGACGAAGCCTACGGCGGCCGCGGCCTCGACTACGTCGGCTACGGGCTGATCGTCGAGGCGATCGGCCGCGCCGACTCCTCCGCCCGCACCGTGGTCTCGGTGATCACCTCGCTGGTCTCGACCCCGATCGCCCACTGGGGCACCGAGGAGCAGAAGCAGCGCTGGCTGCCGCGGCTCTGCAGCGGCGAGGGGCTCGGCTGCTTCGGCCTGACCGAGCCCGACACCGGCTCCGACGCCGCCAATCTCCGCACCCGGGCGACGAAGACCGCCGACGGCTGGTCGATCAGTGGCCAGAAGATGTGGATCTCGCTCGGCAACGTCGCCGAGGTGGCGCTGATCTTCGCCCAGACCGATCCGGAGAAGAAGCACAAGGGCCTCGCCGCCTTCCTCGTCCCCACCGACTCCCCCGGCTTCACCAGCGCCGAGATCCACGGCAAGCTCGGCCTGCGCGCCTCCGACACGGCGGAACTCTCGCTCGACGCGGTCGAGGTCGGCGACGACGCCCTGCTCGGCGAGGTCGGCGACGGCTTCAAGGTGGCGATGACCGCGCTCGCCGCGGGCCGCTACAGCGTCGCCGCCGGTTGCGTCGGGATCTGCGACGGCTGCGTCGAGGCCTCGGTGAGCTACGCGAAGGAGCGGCAGCAGTTCGGCGTCCCCCTCGCCCGCTTCCAGCTGGTCCAGGAGATGATCGCCGACATGATCCTGAAGCGCGACGCCTCGAAGATGCTGGTGCTGCGCGCCGGCCTCCTCAAGGACGAAGGCAAGCCGAACACGACGGAGACCTCGGTCGCCAAGGTCTTCGCCACCGAGTCGGCGGTCGAATGCGCCAACCTGGCGATCCAGGTCCACGGCGGCTCCGGCTACGTCGACGACTACCCGGTCGAGCGCTACCTGCGCGACGCCCGCGTCACCACCCTCTACGAGGGCACCTCCCAGATCCAGAAACTGATCATCGGCCGTGAGGCGACCGGCATCAACGCGATGACCCCGATGGTCGAGCGCTGACCCGCCGCCATCGGTGGGGCTGGGCTTGCCGATCGGGCCCGCGACGGGTGGCGGGAGTCGGGGCAGCGGCAGAGGCAGGTCCGGGACCCGTGCCGGGGCGGGAACGGCGACGGGGACGGGAAGGGTTCCGGGAGGGCCGGAGTCGGGGACGGGAAGGGCCCGGGCCCGGCGGCCGGAGACGGGCGGGGGTTCGGGTCCTTGCGGCCGGGGACGGGCGAGGGTCCTGGCCCCGGTGGCCGGGGACGGCGGGCCCGGGCGTCTCGGAGGCGACCCGGGCAGGCTGAGGCCGCCTCCGAGACGCCCGGGACGGGAGCTCTCAGGGGAAGGACACGATCCGGTGCGCGTCGCGGCGGACCCCGGTGACGTCTCCACCGGTCAGGTCCTCCTTCGGGAACCCGAGGTCGCCCTGGCGTACACAGGGTGCCCTCACGTCTTCGTCACGGATAAAAGGTGCGCGCCTTCGTGCCGAAGGCGCGCCGGGGCGCCCCGCGTCCCTCACGGGCGCCCCTCGTAGGTCCGGCAAACCCCTCACGGACGTCCCTCGTAGGTCCGCCACCACCCACGGGCGCCCCTCGAGAGTCCGCCTCTCCTCACGGGCGCCCGTCGAGGGTCCACCCGCCATGGTCCACCCGCCATGGTCCGCCCGGATGGACGGGCAAGGGTCCGGGCGCGCGGCGGGTGTGGGCGGCGTGGACCGTGACGGGAGGCACCGGGGGAAGAGGTGGTCACCGAGATCCCGGAGACGGATCGATCAGGAACCTCTGTGGAACATTTCGGGTGCCTGGCACCCGAAATGTTCCACAGAGGTTCCTGGGCATCCGGGACCGGGGCATCTTCGTCACGGACGCGCCCCGTCCCGTGAGGGTCCCGACCCGAAGGCTCCCGCTCCCCGACGTCTCGGCGGCGGCCTCCATGTCCCGGCCCTCCCGGAGGCGGCCTCAGCCTGCCCGGGTCGCCTCCGGGAGGGCCGGGGCCCGCACCGTCCCTTGACCGCCCCGGAACCCCCCGTCCCGCTAGTCCTCGGCGAGGCGCATCATCACTTCGTCGACGTAGCACCAGCTCCAGTCCTCGCCCGGCTGGGCGGAGCGGATGATCGGGTGGCCGATCGCCTTGAAGTGCGCCGTCGCGTGCTTGCCCTCGGAGTTGTCGCAGCAGCCGATGTGGCCGCAGGTCTGACACATCCGCAGGTGCACCCATCGCATCCCGAGCTGCAGGCACTCCTCACAGCCGGCGACCTCATCCGGCAGCTCCAGGTACTGGACCGAGTCGAGATGTGAACACTCCGACGGCAACGGACGCCTGACGATAGCGCGATCGGATCGCTGGACGTATGTACGAGCATACGAACCGGCGGGCGCCGGAGAACCGCCGTTCCTGGAACGACGTCGTCAGATCTCCATCTGGACCGGCTCGCCACCGGGGAACCAGTGGGCCTCGACCGGCGGGGCCGAGTCGCGCAGATAGCGCTCGGCGTCGAGCGCGCCCATGCAGCCGGTCCCGGCCGCGGTGACCGCCTGGCGGTAGGTGTGGTCGACGACGTCGCCGACCGCGAAGACGCCCGCCAGGTTGGTCCGGGTCGAGCCCGGCTCGGTCTTGATGTAGCCGTCCTCGTCGGTGTCGACCTGCCCCTTGGCGACCTCGCTGCGCGGCACGTGGCCGATCGCGACGAAGGCGCCGGTCGCCTCGACCTCCTTCTCCTCGCCGGTCTCCGAGTGGCGCAGGCGCACGGTCGCCAATTTGCCGTCCTCGCCGGCGACGAACTCGAGCGGCGCGTACGGGGTCAGGGTGTCGATGTTGTCGACCGCGAGCGCCCGGTCGCGCATGATCTTCGAGGCGCGGAACTCGTCGCGGCGGTTGACGATCGTCAGCTCGTCGGCGAACTTGGAGATGAAGATCGAATCCTCCATCGCCGAGTCGCCGCCGCCGATCACCAGCACCCGGTGGCCCTTGAAGAAGGCGCCGTCGCAGACGCCGCAGGTGGAGACGCCGCGGCCCGCGAGCTCCATCTCGCCGGGGACGCCGAGCCGTTTCGGCTCCGCCCCCATCGCCAGGATCACGGTCTTCGCCCGGTGCTCCTCGTCGCCGAGGAAGACCTTCTGCACGCCGCCGTCGGAGAGCTCGACCCGGTCGACGTCATCGGTGACGAAGCGGGTCCCGAAGCGCTCCGCCTGGGCGCGGAACTGGCTCATCATCTCCGGCCCCATGATCCCCTCGGGGTAGCCCGGGTAGTTCTCGACGTCGGTCGTGTTCTGCAGCTGGCCGCCCCACTGGAAGCCCTCGAAGACGAGTGGTTCGAGGTTGGCGCGGGCGGTGTAGAGCGCCGCCGTGTAGCCGGCGGGACCGCCGCCGACGATGATCACGTCCTCGACCTTGGTCTTGTTGTCGCTGCCTGCGCTCTCGTCGCTCATCTCTCGGGCCTCCTGGCCATTACTTTACTTTCTGAAGTGTACTCTTGCCGCGGCTGGGGCGCAACGTGGCCGCGCTCGATCGGCAGCCCCTCCGCTTCCCAGCGACGGACAGTGTTGCGCAGCTGGAAGAAGGCGACGATCCCGGGCGGGATCGGCATCCAGAAGGAGACCAGGCGGAAGATCAGGATCGCCGGGAAGACGGTCTCCTCGGGCAGGCCGAAGAGGACGAAGGCGCCGATCATCCCGGCGTCGACCGCCCCCACCCCGGCCGGGGCGAGCGGAAAGAGGTTGGCGACCATGCCGAGGAAGAAGCCCTGGACCACCACCGCCAGCGGCACGTGGATGCCGAGCGAGTGGAAGGAGGCCCAGAGCACGCCGATGTTGAAGGCCCAGAAGCCCGCCGCGCCGAGCACCGCGAGGCCCCCCTTGCGCGGATGGGCGAAGAGGCCGAGGGCGAAGCGGAAGCCCTCCCCCAGCGTCTCCGGCACCCGCGAGGCCCATTCGACGAAGCTGCGGGTGTGCTCGCCGTGGGCGTAGGGCATCAGCTTCGCTTCGACGTCGGCCGGGATCAGCGTGACCAGGATCCCGAACACCAGCAGGACGCCGGCGATGGCGGCCGGGATGATCGTCAGCTCGACCGAGTTTTCGCCGTTCAGGACGCCGGTCCGCAGCAGCAGGCCGAAGAGGATCAGCGCGATCGGATAGAAGGCGTAGTGCAGGGTG
>Ga0335075_10002720_pt1 | contig 28252 bp, 18 predicted proteins | sample Lox_Sample_24_FD_206723 | JGI IMG/M metagenome (GOLD analysis project Ga0335075, IMG submission 206723) | Soil microbial communities from Loxahatchee National Wildlife Refuge, Florida, United States - Lox_Sample_2.4 | ecosystem: Environmental > Terrestrial > Soil > Wetlands | place: USA...
GGCTGTGGCGTTATGCGGGATGGGTTGCTCGCGTAGTACTATGGAGGGCTCGGAATTTCGTGGGATTCGCGTCCTTCATCGCCGTCACGCGAAGTCGCAGGAAAGTTCTTGATGATTGCCAACGATAACCCCGCAATTCGCGCGGAACATGCCTGCCGTCATTACCAGCTCGGCGCCGCAGTCGTTCGAGCCGTAAACGACGTGTCTTTGTCAATCAACCAGGGTGAATTCATTGCTCTCCTCGGCAGTTCCGGTTCGGGAAAATCGACTCTCCTGAATCTCATGGCGGGCCTGGATCGTCCCACGTCAGGGGCAATTTTGACCCACGAGCGAAATTTGGCCGAAATGTCCTCGAACGAACTGGCCTCCTATCGCGGCCGGACAATCGGAATGGTGTTCCAGGCCTTCAACCTGCTCCCTCGCATGACGCTTGAAGAAAATGTCGAGCTGCCCCTTCGGCTGGCGGAAGTCGATCGTACGCAGCGGCCCGCCCGCGTCCGCGAAGCAATTGAACGCGTGCACCTCGCCGCCCGCCTCGAGCATCGCCCCGCGGAAATGTCGGGTGGCGAACAGCAACGTGCCGCAATTGCCCGCGCGCTGGTTAATCGCCCCGCGATTCTTCTGGCCGATGAACCGACTGGGAACCTCGACAGCGCGACCGGCGACGAAATCATGCGCCTGCTGCGCGAGATCAATGAATCCGGTGTGACCATCGTAATGGTGACGCATGAGCGGCCGCGTGCCGCCGAATTCGCGCACCGCATGCTGCAAATGAAAGACGGCAAACTCGTCGCCGACGGGTCTCAGGGTTTGACGATTCAAACCCTGATGTGAACAGGAGTGCCCGCGTGAAAATTCGCGATTTGACCGAACTGGCCGCCCGCAATCTCCGCGAGGCCATCCTCCGCAATTCGCTAACTACCCTCGGAATCGCCGTCGGCGTCGCTTCTCTTGTCGCTATGCTTTCGCTCGGAGTTGGTCTGCAGCAGTTTGCCAACAGCAAGCTTTCCAGCAGTGGCCTGTTCAATGCGATTTTTGTCAGTCCGCATCAGGAGGACCGCTTGGAAGCCGAGCAGGCCTCTTCAACCGCGCCGAAAACCTATCCCGCCTTGGACCGGAAAGCGCGTCAGGAATTCGCGAAAATTCCGAACGTGGTCGAAGTCTATCCCGACATTCGCTTCAATACGGCCGTGATGTACCGCGATCACCCTTACATGTCCTGGGTCGCGGGTATCTCGCCATCGCAGCAGAACGGCGGCGCCTTCGACGGCATGACGGGGAGATTTTTCTCCAGCGGCGACGCCCACGAGACGATTCTCCAAATCCAGTTCGCGAACGAACTCTCCAAGCAGCCTGCTTCGCTGATCGGAAAGCAGATCACGATTCGCTACGCAGAGCGACAGGCACTTCCGGCGGAATCGGCCGCAAGCTCGAACCCGGCCGCAGGTTCGCCCGCGAAGTCTTCCCCCACTTCGTCCGCTGATTCCGATCAGGGATTCGGCCTCTCTCCTGGTTTTTCGGTGGTACCGAAACAGATGAATCTTCAGATCGTCGGCATCGTCCAAACGGATCCCGCCGGATTCGGCGGATTCGGCCGGGCACGCGTCCTCATTCCGGAAGACCTTGCGGAGACGCTCAGCGCGACCCAATTTAATGATTTGCGCGCGATTCTCCGCGGCCAGCCTGCGGCGCGAACCTACGACACACTTACCGTGAACGTTCGCCGGCCCTCTCAAGTGGAGTCCGTCGAGAAGACGATCAAATCGATGGGCTTCTCCACTTTTTCGTTGATCGACGCGAGCAATAACATCCGTTTGATTTTCGGCGTTTTCGACGCCTTTCTCGGCATTTTCGGCAGCCTCGCGCTCGTGGTCGCTTCTCTCGGCATCGTCAACACTCTTGTGATGGCCATTCTCGAGCGCCGCCGCGAAATCGGCGTGCTGAAGGCCCTGGGTGCGTCCGACCGCGACGTCAGCCAGCTCTTCTTCGCTGAGGCTGGCGTCATGGGACTGTTCGGCGGAGCCTTCGGCGTCCTGATTGGCTGGCTGATAGGCCGAGCGATCAGCTTCGGCACCAACATTTGGCTTCAGACGCGAAGCCTTCCTTCGATCGAAGTTTCCGCCGTCCCCTGGTGGATGATTGTAGGAGCGATCGTTTTCTCGATTATTGTCAGCTTGGCCGCCGGTCTTTACCCGGCCTCGCGCGCCGCCCGCCTGCATCCGGTCGAGGCTTTGCGATATGAATGACCGGTCCGATAAATCAACTTGTCATCCTCAGCTTGCCTGCGGTGGCGGCCGGAGTGGCCGCGGGCCCCGCGGCGCCGCATGCCTGCTGCAGGCAGGGATCTGTCTTTCGTTCCGATGGCGTTACGCGCCCGGCATTCTCCTCGCGCTTGCATTCACGCTTTCACCCGTCGCCCGTGCCCAGCGCGCCGAATGTCGCAATGCTCCCAGCAAAATCCTCGGCCATCCGGTCGCCTACTGCGCGATTCTTCCGCCTTCCTACGATGCCGGCAAAACCACCCGCTACCCCGTCCTCTATTTGCTCCATGGACTTGGCGGGAACGCTCAACAGTTCATCGAGGGTGGCGGCCTCGATATGCTTCAGGATTTGTGGCAGCAAAAGAAAATGGGTGAATATGTCGTCGTCACGCCCAGCGCCGACCGCACCTTCTACGTCAACTCACTGAACGGTCGCGTCCGTTACCAGGACTTCTTCATCCGCGAATTCCTGCCCTACATCGAAACGCACTATCGCATCATCCGCGACCGCCGGCACCGCGGCGTCTCCGGCATCTCGATGGGAGGTTACGGCGCGCTTCGTTTCGCTCTTCTCTATCCTGAAACCTTCGGCTCAGTGAGCGCCCACAGCGCCGCACTCGTCCAGAATCCTCCCCGCGCGAAGCTTTCCGGCGAGCAGGGTATGGCTATTACCCAGTTCCTCGGCTCCGCCTTCGGAGCGCCCTTCGATCCCGCCTACTGGACGCGCGAGAGCCCTTTCACCATCGTTCGCGACCATCCGCGTCCACATGACTTGCTCATCTATTTCGATTGCGGTACCAACGATGACTTTGGCTTTTACCGTGGCGCACAAGCCTTCCACGAACTGCTTCTCTCGCGCGGAATTCCCCACGAATTTCATCTCTACCCCGGCGGACACGACTGGGCCTACTTCGCCCAGCACCTCCCGGCATCCTTCGAATTCCACTCCCGAGCCTTCGGCCTCTCGAAGTAAGAAGGGACAGCTTTCAGGGCTCGGCGGACGCCTTTCACGGCGGCTGGTACGCGAAATCCGGGGTGGCGCTTAAAGCGCGCTAAAACATCGATCTAAGGCAGTTGGCTCTCGACGTTGGATTGACCGCAGGGCAACATCTGTCAGACCATCTTTGGACTTTGCGTCCGGGAGGACCACGTCCAACCTTCTTTGCTCTGGATGGCAAACCGTCGGCTGAGGACTCCGAATGTACACGCTTACAAATCTGAGTGCGGGGCGGCGAACAAAAAGCGAATGCAAAAAGGACGCGAAATCTGATCGATACACATGTCGAACAAAAATCGCCGTAAGTCCTTTGTCCTTAGCAAAATCTACGAAATTGATCGATACACTTTCGAGTTGTTTCGGCACCTCTTTTTTGTCTTTTCAAAGTAGTCCTAGTACTAGGTCACTGATCCGTTGGCGTCAGTTAGTCTGGAGTCAGTTAGTTTGAAAACAAAGCCCGCATCTCCGATGCCGCTATGCCATCGACCATCCCCAGATCGTCAGCCCCAGCACCAACATCAACACGCCGAGCCCGACCAGGCTCAGCATCTTGCCCTGCCCCAGCAGCGAATCGCGTGTTTCGGCTTCCATGCACACCAGCGCGATTACCACCAGGACAACGCCCCACGCCAGTCCCAGCGGCAAGCCCGGATGGCTCTTAATCATGGTCAGAAAATTTTGTGGAGGCTGCCCCGCCGGCACCCACGAAGGGATGAACGGCGTCACGCCCGCTACTAGAGAAAACGTCAGCAGTTTGCGTGTCACCCAGCCGCGCACCTTGGGCCTCCTCGACTTCTGCCAAATGAGGAGATCCCACGCCAGAACCCCGACGGCCAGCAGCACCCATCCGTACAACGCCACCTTGTCGTCGAGCCACAGCCACGCAGCGAAGATCGAATGCGCGCGGCCCGCGCCCGCGCGACGTGGCAACAGCAACCAGCCCACTAGCGAGTTGCACGCGAAGGCCAGCAACAGCGTCGTCAGGCCGATCAGTTGCAGCCAGTAGCGCGTCCCTGCCGCCCCGCAGCGCGTACAAACGGATTGTTTCGGCAGAAAGTTTAGTCCGCAACGCTCGCAGAACACTGTTTTCTCCCGATGAAAGAATTTGTCGTTTCGTAGAGATTAATTCAGCAAGGCGAGGGAATCTACTGTCCGTAGGTTCAGAAAAAGTGCCGAGAATTACGAAGAAAATGCGAAGTCGGGCTCAGAAGCGCGCGTTTGCGGCGAACAATAAGCGAATAATACGCTCCGGCGGTTTACGTTAGCCGGCTTGCGCTCTCATTCTTGAAGTGCTTGTGAAACCGGCGCGCATGATTCGCGCTTGACTACCTTCGTGGGAATCGTAATGACTTCAGGGCCGGATCCGGCCTGTCGATTTTCTTCAACACCAGCTCTGCCATTTGCTTGCGCACCAGATCGCCAAAGACACGGACCGCGGCCAACGGAGCCGTCACCGCAACCGCCTCCGGAATGTCGGTTGAAACCGCCATGCTGATGTCGTCCGGAATAAACCAAAGGATCCAAAGAAGCTCAGCTCCACAGGACCACCGGCAGATCATCCAGATCGAAGTGCATGCGATAGAACGAACTCGCTGGAATGGCGTAGAACGGCCGGAACAGCGCCATGACGTTCGTGCCGTCAGCCGGGACGCACCGGAAGGCATTTGCCTCCTGGTCATCGGGGACGATGTATTTGTTCAAACCTTCGTCGTCGTAGGGCATCTTGTAAATCGGTTCATGAACATTGCCGTCCTGCACCAGCACGACCGGCCCACGCACCACGCAGACTCGGTGCGGGTGCTCCTTGTCCACCGCGTGGTAGCGAAGCCGCAGGGGAATGCTGATCTCGACTTTATCGCCGGAGTTCCAGGTGCGGTCGATGGTCGCCCACGTACCGGGTGTAACCGAAACGCGGGCAGGCGTGCCATTGACCTTGAGCGAAACGCCATCTGACCAGGCGGGAACGCGGAAGTTCAGCGGAAACTGCGCGCTGCCGTTCATACGTAGCGTGAAGGCGCTGGTCTCTGTCTCGGGATAGGTTGTTTCCTGCACGAGCGTCACGTCGCCATCAGGGCGCCGCCAACTGACCGTCGACGGAACGTAGAGGCTGACGTAGAGGGCGTTGGCTCCGCGGTAGTAGATCTGATTGTGATAGTCCGCAACGTTCTGGATATAGGTTCCCGAACAGCAGGTGTACGTGTTGCGGCTATAGATCTTCACGCCGGCACCCACGCGATAGTCCGCATAATAGAAATGCACGCCCGCACCATGAATTTGGAGTGCGGCTCCGATGCCGTTGTAGAGCAGTCTCTCGGCCCAATCGCCATACCGCGCTTCTCCGGTGAACTGTGTCAGATACTTCGAGAGCTTGAACCCGGCCCATGTATCGCACGGAGTCTCGCATGTATTGCACTGATATTCGAGAGCCTTGCCAATGCTGCCCGGCGGCATGATCCGTTCGACCGGTCCGTATCCGCCAGTGGCGTAGCATTGGGTGTTCTGCAAGAAATCGTAGGCGTTTTTGCAGATCTGGAGATAGCGCGGGTCGCCTGTAACGGCGTATGCCATGGACGCGCTGCTGAAGCTGTTAACGTGGCTATAGGCGTGGACGCCGGAGGCACTGGTGGGAGCGGCCGTATCCGCGAACTTGTTCCAATACGAGTGATAGAGCCAGACTTCGGCGAAGTCGCGGAATTTCGGATTACCAGTGATCATGTATGCGCGAAACAGATTCTCCGGCAGTGTGTACCACTCGCCCGGCTTGCCCGAGTGCATGGCCCACGGCACAGGACCCGCCGGAGTGCGAGTCCGGTCAAAGGTCTTGCTGGCCCAATCTGTCATGCGGTCTAAAAGTGCGGTGGCTTCCGCATGGCTGGCGTATTCGTGCATGTCCGTCAGGCCGCAGACCATTTTCTCGTACGGATACGGAGCCATGCGGCAATTGCCGTCCGGGCCGACTGTCTTCGCGTATTCGGTCAGCAAATACACCGCTTTTTCTCGTATATCGGTATCGGCGGTGGCGCGATATATGCGCGACATTCCGCTGAGCCACTGGCCGAATACGGTGCCGCTGTTGCGGGCGCACCACCCGCCGAGTGGCTTCCCGGGCGCCGGTAATCCGGCTTCAGCGCGGAAACCTTGAAGGATGTCGTCGTTCTCCACATTGTAGTAGAACTCGCGAGCATTCTTGAACTGATCGTTCCAGCGACTTGGACCGAGCGTGACGCCGTCGTAGTTGAACGCCTGGATTTTTGTGTGCGCAATATCAGGAGCGGGCGGCGCTACGGCAGCAGCGGTCGCATGCACGGCAGCGCCAACTCCTGCGAGAACGCTTGTCGCAGCGGCGGACTTCAGAAAATCCCTGCGTGGCATCCCATTGTTTTTGCTCACGATGAACCCCTGTGGCGTCGGGCGCGGAGAACTGTGCGCGAGGAACCGACCGCGAGTCTACGTCTGCATGTGGGTCAAGTCAATCGACAGATCCTCGCGAATGTGCGGATGGGATGAGCATAAAAGCTGCATACATCTGGAGCACAGCGGAGCGTCAAGGGCGATTCCCGAGCGCACCTCGTTTCCTGGTTTACGGCAGCGATTTGGAGCGAATTCTGCTGTATTATGCCCCGCGCGCGTTCGCCCAATCAGGCTGCATCTCGCCAACCGAACAAGTTCTCGGCGAGTCGAAACGCTGCTGCAATATTTTGCTCACGGATAGCTCAGCGCTTGGTATAAATGACCACTCGATTGTCTGCTTCGAGTGCCCGGTGCATCGGTAAGGAGGCTTGATGTCGCAAGTAGACGTGCCGTTGGTGGGTTCGGGTTTCGGACAAACCCGACGCAAAGATTTATGGTGGGTCCAGCCGCTGGCTGTGTTTCTTGGCTTGTCGGCGTTTATCGTTTATTCGACGTGGGCCGCGCTCCAAGGCAATCACTACAGGTTCGGCCCTTATCTTTCGCCCTTTTACTCACCAGAATTGTTCGGACCCGTTCACGGCTGGCTTGGCACCATGCCGAAATGGATGCCTGCTTGGGTTACTGCTGCCCTTCTCATTCTCTGGGCTCCGGGCGGATTTCGTGTGACCTGCTACTACTATCGCGGCGCATACTACAAGGCGTTCTGGGCTGACCCGCCATCGTGCACGGTAGGCGAGCCGCGCAAGAAATATCTTGGCGAGCGCTCATTCCCTCTCATCTTGCAAAATATCCATCGCTATTTTCTTTATCTGGCGCTCGTATTTCTCGTGATCCTCGGACACGACGTTTGGGACGCGCTCTGGTTTAACGGCCATTTCGGCATCGGCATTGGCACTCTCGTGCTGTTCATCAACCTGGTGCTCCTTACCTGTTACACGTTCGGCTGTCACTCCTTTCGTCATCTGGTGGGTGGCTTTCGTGATCGGTTGTCGGGAGCGCCCGTCAGGAAAGCAGCCTACGATTGCGTGAGCTGCTTCAATCGCCGCCACATGCTGTTTGCGTGGTGCAGTCTTTTCATGGTGGCGTTCGCCGATTTGTATGTGCGGATGTGCTCGATGGGCATTTGGACCGATTGGAGGCTCTTCTGATGTCGGAGTACATCCAGCATGAACACGACGTTCTGATCATCGGCGCCGGAGGCGCTGGGTTGCGTGCTGCCGTGGAGGCATCGGCAAGCGGTGCGAAAGTTGCCGTCATTTCGAAGTCGCTGCTGGGTAAGGCGCATACCGTGATGGCAGAGGGCGGCATTGCAGCGGCGATGGGAAATGTCGACGACCGAGATAACTGGCGCGTCCATTTTTCCGACACGATGCGCGGCGGACAGTACCTGAACAACTGGCGGATGGCGGAGTTGCATGCCAAGGAAGCCCCCGCGCGCGTCCGCGAACTCGAAGCCTGGGGCGCACTTTTCGATCGCACCAAAGACGGCCGTATCCTTCAACGCAATTTCGGCGGACATCGCTACCCAAGGCTGGCACACGTCGGTGATCGTACTGGCCTTGAGATGATTCGCACGCTGCAAGACTACGGCATTCACAGCGGCATGGAAGTTTTCATGGAGCACACCATCACTACGCTGCTGAAAGATGGCGATCGCGTCGCGGGCGCCTTCGGGTACGACCGAGAACGCGGGCGCCTTCACGTCTTCCGCGCCAAAGCCATCGTTCTGGCAACCGGTGGCATCGGGCGCGCGTACAAGATCACGAGCAACAGCTGGGAGTACACGGGTGATGGCCACGCGCTGGCCTACAACGCCGGCGCTACCTTGATGGACATGGAATTCGTTCAGTTTCATCCCACCGGAATGATTTGGCCGCCGAGTGTGCGCGGCATTCTGGTCACGGAAGGAGTGCGCGGCGAAGGAGGCGTCCTTCGAAATCGCAACGGCGAGCGCTTCATGTTCAAAGATGTTCCGCCGCTCTATGTGAACCAGACGGCGACATCGGAGGAGGAGGGCTGGCGATATACGCAGGGTGATAAGGAGGCTAAGCGGCCACCCGAATTGCTCACGCGCGATCACGTCGCGCGCTGCATCCGTCGCGAAGTAAAGGAAGGGCGTGGAAGCCCGCATGGCGGAGTGTTCCTCGATATCGCCTGGATCAAGTCCAAAATGTCGAACGCGCCGGAGCACATCAAGAAGAAACTTCCGAGCATGTACCATCAGTTCAAACAGCTCGCCGATATCGACATTACGCAAGAAGCGATGGAGGTAGGGCCGACAACGCACTACGTTATGGGTGGAGTGCGCGTCGATGGGGATTCGCAGATGTCCGATGTCCCCGGATTGTTTGCCGCCGGCGAATGCGCCGCTGGTTTGCACGGCGCGAACCGCCTCGGTGGGAATTCACTTTCCGATCTGCTGGTCTTCGGCAAGCGCGCCGGCGAATATGCCGCCGGGTTCGCGAAGAAAAATCCTCTTGGCGCGATGCGTGCTGAAAACCTCGAGGCCGCTGAGAAATCGGCCCTGCTGCCCTTCGAGGGCGGTGGCACGGAAAACCCATACACCGTCCAGCACAACCTGCAGGATTTAATGCAGGAACTGGTGGGTATTGTCCGCCGAGAGGAGGAGATGATGCAGGCACTCGGGCGCATCCAGGAACTGAAAGCGGCCAGTGAGCGGGTCTCGGTAGACGGAAACAGAGAATACAATAACGGCTGGCACACTGCGCTTGACCTGCGGAATCTGGTCGCCGTCTCTGAAATGGTCGCGCGCTCCGCTCTAGAACGCAAAGAAAGCCGCGGCGCTCATTTCCGTGATGATTTTCCGTCGAAAGATGAGGCGTGTGGGAAATTCAACATCGTCGTGCGAAAGGGCGCCGGCGGCGAAATGTTGTTCGCACGCGAGCCGATACCACCGATGCGCGACGATCTGAAACAAGTCATCGAGGAGATGAAGTAATGCCAACCGCAACGTTTCGGATCTGGCGCGGCGAGCGTGGTCAGGGGGCATTCCACGATTACACCACCGAAATCGCCTCCGGTATGGTGGTTCTCGACGCGGTTCACCAAATTCAGGCTGAAAAGGCCGGCGATCTTTCCGTCCGCTGGAACTGCAAAGCCGGGAAATGCGGCTCTTGCTCGGCCGAGATAAACGGGATGCCTAAGCTGATGTGCATGACCCGTCTCAACACTCTGCCTCTCGACAAGCCCATAACAGTTGAGCCGATGAAGGCCTTCCCTCACATCAAGGATTTGGTAACGGACGTTTCATGGAACTATGAAGTGAAAAAACGGATTCCAAAATTCAGGCCGCGACCTCCTGACGCTCCCGATGGCACTTGGCGCATAGCCCAGCAGGACGTCGAACGCGTGCAGGAATTTCGGAAATGTATCGAATGTTATCTCTGCCAGGATGTCTGCCACGTCTTGCGCGAGCACCACATGCACGACCAGTTCATTGGCCCTCGCTTCCTGGTTTACGCCGCCGCGCTGGAAATGCATCCCTTGGACGTCGGCGATCGTCTCGGGGCTTTACGAAACCAGTTCGGCATCGGGCTCTGCAACATTACGAAGTGCTGCACTAAAGTATGTCCGGAGAGCATCACTATTACCGATAACGCCATCATTCCTTTGAAGGAGCGCGTTGTGGGTCGCTTCTTTGATCCCCTGTCGAAGTTGTTTCGCGTATTCCGCACGAGCGAAACGTAGGAGGTTTTTGTGCAGTACGAACTAAAATCCATTTCCAAACAGGGTATTCCCGAAGCACTCGCGAAAGTGGAACGTTACCGACTCTTGAACGAGCCTGCTCTTGCCGAGAGCATCTGTCTTGATATTCTCAGCATCGTACCCGACCACCAGCAGGCGTTGATCTCGCTTCTTCTCGCGCGGACTGATCAGTTCCAGTCGAATTTCAATGCGAAGCCGGCGCAGGACGCCCTCGCTCGCATCAAGGGCGATTACGAGCGTGCCTACTACGCGGGCATTATCTGGGAGCGCCTGGGCCATGCGCGGATTCGCCAGGGCCCCGGAAGCGCAGCCGCTGCATATCACGCGTTGCGAGGAGCTATGGAGCATTACGAGAAAGCAATTGGACTCGCTCCAGCAGCAAATGATGACGCTATCTTGCGCTGGAATACCTGCGCACGCACGATCATGCAGAGTTCCGACATCCGCCCGGTGCACGATGAAGAGTCCGCGGACGTTTGGCTGCGTGACGAGGCCGGATCGAGGATTGCAGACGCTTAAGCCACCTCTTCCGTAGGTCGCAAAACTGGCCTGTTCGTGAGAATCAGTTCAGGCCAATGAATCCCTCGCCGCGGTGATATACGATTTTGCCGTCTACGATCGTATAGACGACGTGCGTCTTGAGGATATCCGCAGGGGGTTCAGTCATTAGATCACCGTCCAGTACAACAATGTCCGCGAGTTTGCTGGGCGCCAGTGTCCCCAATTCCGATTCCTCGAACATGCTACAGGCTCCGTTGTACGTATAGCTGCGGAGCGCCTCCATACGTGTCATTGCTTGGGTTGGGTAGAATGCCGGCCCCCTGGGATCGAAGCGTTCCTGGCGTGTGACGGCGCAGAAGAAATTGGGCATCGTGTCGATTGGAATCACCGGTGCATCGGTGCCGTCGGCAATGATGGCGCGATCGGAAATCAGCGAATGCCAAGGATAAGAGTAGGCGGCGCGCACTTCACCGATGCGTTGAACCACGTATGGAGCGTCGTCGCACGCGTGCCCCGTTTGCATCGACGCGATCACGTGCAAGGCATCGAAGCGGGGAATATCCGACGGAAGTAGATGTTGGGCATGGTCGATCCGCCATCGGAGATCGGTATCTTCAGGATGTTCGGCCATCACCTCCTGGTATACATTCAGCGTTTCGTGATTCGCGCGCGTCCCGATCGCGTGCACGGATACTTGGAAGCCGTCCGAAATCGCCACTTCGGCCATCGCTTTGATCTCGTCCATCGGCGTCACGTTGTAGCCCGTGCTTGAGGGCAAATCCACGTAGGGATCGAAGAACCAGGCCGAGTGCGTACCTAGCGCGCCGTCGGAAAGGATCTCGCCGATGCCACGCACCGTGAGGTGGCCGTACTTACCGTATCGAACGAGATAGTAGTCCTTCAGGTGCGCCTTGAGCACGTCCACCGATTCGCCGTTTATCCACGCGTACAGCCGGATATGAAGTTTCCCTTGCGCCGCAAGTTCCTTGTAAAAATCGATCGTATCAAAACGCGCGCCCATGTCCTGCCAAGTCGTCACCCCGTGCTCGAGCGCATCGCGTGTTGCGAGGTCCACTTCTTTGAGCAACTGCGCCTTCTTTTCTGCCGGACTCTCCGACGCGCGAGATTTCTGTAGTGTTGCGTCGACCAGATCCATCGCCTTGTCTCGGAGCATGCCTATCGCGCGCCCATCCTTGTCGCGCACGATCTCGCCGCCCTGTGGGCTCGGTGTGTTCGGACCGATGCCAGCCAGCTCGAGCGCCTTCTGATTTACAAAAATGGCGTGCCCGCTTGCGTGCTCTAGAAGTACGGGATTGTCCGGTGATACCGCGTCGAGCTCCTTCCCAGTTGGCAAGCCTTCCACATTCGGCTCCGGCGCGTGCAGCCAGTGATTCTGATGCCACCCACTGCCGATGATCCATTCGCCGGGTTTGGCACGCTTGACCGCCTCAGCAACCCTGGCGACAACGGCTCCCCAGGTAGGCGCCTGCTGAGCACTCACATCAAGCTCGCTCAGATGCTCGCCTGTCCCTAAGAAATGAGCATGGCTGTCGATGAAGCCCGGCACAACCGTCATGCCATGCAAATCGATCGCCCGGGTATGCGGGCCGATCCACCGCTTGATTGTTGTGTCTAAGCCTACCGCCACGATGCGATTGCCCACCATCGCAACCGCCTTCGCTTGCGGCTGGTATTGCTCGACCGTGATGACCTTGCCGTTGTAGAGCACTAAGTCCGCCGATTTATGCAGGGGCGAGTTGGACTGGGCGGACGTGAACGTCACCAGGGCGAGGCAACACGCGATCACCACCGGCGCTTTGCGTTCTGCTGCTACAACCATCGCCGCCTTCATTGGTGCACGCATCATGGTCTCCGATTTCGAGCGGGACAAAATCAACAAGTGGATTACGTCAGTTCGTGAAGCGCTTCCCCGGCTCCCGCTAGGTTCGTCAGCTTCATTTCTGCGTATTTCCGCGAGAGAACAACGCCGGGAGCACCGGCCTGAAACGCAGCCAAAACCGCTGCCTTCACGTCGGCAGGCTGAGTCCGCTTTTCATCGAGCGCGGTGGGGATGTCGATATCAATCCCCGGATAAATCGGGATCCCACCGTCAACTTCTGCGAGTGCGCGGCGCGTTTCTCGCGCAACATACTCGGCCGACATTCCCGTAGTCGGCAACTTGTCCAAGGACGCTTCATCTTCGTATCCGAGCAGCCGGTAATGCAGCGAGAGCACTTCGTCCGCAGTTAGATCGCGGAATACGGTGGAATGCACGTTTTCGATGTAGCGCGCGAATCGCGGCCCCGCGCAATTGTTGTACGGGCAGGGTTTCAAAAAGTCGGAGAACTTGGCGAGCCGCGAGTAATCCTGCTCCGCCTGGTAAAACGGACTCATCGTTACGAGGTGCATGATGTGCCACCCGACCTGCGCTTTTTGGTTGATTCCCTTGACGGTCTGGTACAAGAGCGCGTATACCTCCTCCTGGCTTCGAAACCAGAACCTCTGCCAGGCAATAAGTTCGGGATATTCGAGCAGTAAGCGCCAGAACGTTACAAAAGTCCCCGTTTCGCCGTTCCTCTCCGTCGCGCCACTTCCCTCTCGGACGCGCTTCACCCATTGGCCAAGCGCCACAAAACCTTGGCGCGCACGATCCACATTGATTCCCTGCGCTGCGGCTTTGCCTACGCAATACTCGCAGAAACAGTAGCTCGAAGAATCGCCCGAGAACCGGCCAAAGTGAGCGCCGATCATGTTGTTCAGCGGTCCCTGCCGCTCGGACTCCCACATCATTCCGTCAAGATCATTGTGCGTAAACCAATCCTCAACTAACGCCGCCAGAAAATCACGCGTATGAGGATTGTTCAGGCAAGTCGTTCCGCCAATTCGGCCATCCATATAGACTTCCGCAATCTTCTCGAATCCCGGCATCAGTTGCGGATTGTAAGCCTCTTCGAACAAGCAGTATGTGCGCATTCCGCGAGCTTTCGCCTTCGGAATCACGGCCGCCAGAATGTCAAAGCCGCCTAACTCCGGCGCACGGACATTCTTGATGACGGACTTGGTCTCGAACTCCGCGTGCAATTTCGTGTAGCACCCTCCATGGATTTCGTCATATTGCTGCACACCATGGTCGGGCAGAGGCAAACCGGGGATTTGCCGTCCCGCTAATCCGCGACCGTAAGTGAACACGGCTGGCATCAGGACGTTCACGCCGCCTTTCTGCTGCAGGGTGTCCAGCACCCCTTCGACACCCTCATCGACGAACGAGCGCCCGCCGACTTGAATCGCGACGAACTTGGATTTGCTATCAGACCGAGAGGCGGACGAGCGACTCGCAGCCGCGCTCGCGATCGCACGGGCGTCGAGATGATCGCTTCCTAGCACTGCCAGTGCTGTCATTTCCATCAGGAAGTCACGACGTGATGGATGCTCTCCCTCTTTCGATCCTCGATCCATCAGTCACCTGCAGGCAGTTAGAGTGGCTTTGAACGACCAATTTTGGGTCGAAACACTCGGTGAGGACAAGTATAAACAGAACCCCGAGCGCGGTTTGAAGCGAACGCCTTCGCAGCAAAAACGATGCACCGTGCGTCGATTCTCCAGTGTTGAGTAGATTTGAACCGGCGACCTCTTGGTCCCAAACCCGATTCGAACCCTAGTTGAAGTCGGTTGAACTTTGAAAAATCTATTTATTTTGGATAGAACGATTTGCGGGCGCTGCTTGAACTCTGTTGAAATTTGTGTTGAGCTTGGACGCTTTGCCCGCTACAAAACCGTCTACGCCGCTGTAGACTGCCAACGCTTCGGAATACAAGCTGTTTGCAAGGGTCTAGCCCGACCCACGCTCACTGCTTCTCAAAAGTCGCCTCCATCATGGGCACCCAGAGATTCGGATCGAGTTCCACGTTTGTTGGCGCGACAGCCAGCGGAACGCTCAGCGTATTGTGCCGTTTGTCGACGAGAATCGTCGCGATTTTCATCGTCGGTTCCATCCGACCTCTGCCCCGCGCGCCTGCGGTCTGGCTGTTTCCCGTCGCGCCCGCCGCCGGCACTCCCGGTGGCAAGGAAATGCCGATCTCGATCGGCATGTGGTAAAGGTCCTGGTTTGCGGGTTGATCGAGAGTCACCTCAAGCTGCTGCGCCTGCGAGTCATAGTGCCAGCTTCCAGTAAGATGCATGAATCCACCCCGGTTCAGCCATTCATGAAAGAACCACGACAGATCCTGGTGGTCAGCTGGGCAGTCGCCCGCCGCGTAACATGCATCCTCCATGGCATGCCGAAAATCGTCGGACGAAGCGCTGCGGTTGCGAAAACGGCTGTAGTACAGGCGGATGCCGGCCCAGAAATCCTCGTCTCCTAGAACGCCGCGCAACATCTGCAACACCATCGCGCCGCCCTGGTAAATCTGTGGCGAGTTGGAAAAAACGTTGCTCGCGGTATCGAGGTTTTTGTGAACGATCGTGTCGTCCGGATGGGCGAGTTCGTATCGCATCGCCGTGTCCTGAGTTCGTTTGATGCCTGCGAGGAATGCGTCGCGCCCGTACTCGTGTTCGATGTAGAGCAAGTTGAAGTAGGTGGCAAAGCCCTCGCTGAGCCAGACGTCGTCCCAATCGCTCTCAGTGACGGCATCGCCAAACCAGTGATGTGCCATCTCGTGTGCCTGAGCACCGTAAGCACCGTAATAGAAAATCGTTGTGGCCGGCTCGGTGGCTCCGCCTCCGCCTGCAGCTTCGACTTGAGCTAACTTTTCGTAGGCGAAAGGCCCGATGTGGTCCGTGTAGAATTCGAAAATTGATTGGGTGTTTGGCTCAAGCGCCTTGAAACTGGCATCGCGGTCCTGGGGGAAAACCCATGCTGAGAATTGCGTGCCATGAAATTGCCCGAAATGCGCCACGGCCATTGCCGCGACTCCCAGGCTGTATTGCCAACTGGGAATCGGCATGGACTCCTGCCACACGGTCCGCCGCATAGCATCTGGCAGATCGGTTTCCTCAATCTCCTTCCCGTTTGAGATCACCTGGTACGTGTCTGGCGCGGTCACACTGATCGTTTTCGGTGCTTTCACCGAGATATGATCGATGGTTGCCAGCCAATTCCGCGCCTTGTTCGGCCAGTTGTCTGTGAACCAGACTCGGTCGCCATATTTGTTCTTGCCTACGTAAAGACCGGTAGCGGGAACGCCATGGTAGTTCACGGTGAACGAAAATCTCTCGCCCGCGTTCGACTGATTCGGGAAATTCACGCGAAGTACATTATTTTCGTGCATGAACGTGAGGGCTTTGCCATCGGACGCAACCACGCCGGTAACAGTCATGCCCCTGCCGACACTGCTCGGCGCAGGCTCGGCGGCCATTTGAGAAGACCCGCGCGGTGGTCGGGGTGGCGGTATCAGGCAAGGATTCAGCCTGTCCTCTGGTTGCGGCCGGCTAATCAGATTGCAAAGGTTTAAGTTGATGCCGCGTACGCCAGAAGCGAGGAATTGGAGGTCGATCGTATCCTTCACCACCACTTCGTCCGAGGCGTTGCTCAGCGTTACGTCAAACCCGTAATGCAGAATCTTGATCCCAGGTTGGCGCGGGAACTTGTCGGCGGCCGCCGGAATGCTCATCAGGAGCATCATCGTCAGCGCAGCAATGGGACAGAGCACCCGCCTTGTCAGCGTGTTTTGAATGAGTGCACCACCTTCGGCTCTTGCCCCCAGGAGATGCCGATTCACCCTCTCCACGTTCCACCCCCTCCGCACCCGCGTCGTTTGCTTCAGACCATGTTCGCAGCGTGGCGCTGGTGGCCAAACACCTCGCCTTGGCAAGCCACTGGAACTTGAGACGGGAGCCGAACTCCGCGTCTGCCCGGCACAGCTGTAGTTATAATCTCTCATCGACATCACTTGGGTAAATTGGACGTTACTTGCTGCCGGGGCCAAATTTCCCGCTGGCTCAGCGTGTCCGGTCATGGGAGGACGATGGGAGACTCCGCCTCCGTCGACGCGCACTAGCAGTCGACCATCGGGCCGGACAATTGACCGTTCGCGGTCGAATGAGCCAGAACGCTACGGTTTGGCTCGGCAACCAGGCACTCGCACCGATGCGATCCGGGTCGAGGCATAGGCTTGGTACTCCTTGTAATACACGCCGACGTACCAGAAGGTGCAATCGTCGCTCGGATCCATGGCCGTGGTTGCGAAATCAACCCACCTGCTTGTGCCCATTTGGGCCGCCTGGCCCTTCACTAATGTCGTTTCGTGGAATGTGAGTTTGCCCTTTGGGTCATCGGGCTTGCGCGCAGCGAACCGGTGACCCGGAAAATCAGTCGAACTACCGAAAGAGTACCCTACGCCAATATCTCCAGCGCCATCCATATCGATGCTCGGCGCCCATCGATACAAACGGCCCGCCCCGGGCGCGTATGTGCCCTGCTGGTAGAGATACGGATCACCGGAGTTGTTGAGTCGAAATTCGTACCACCGCACCCCGCCTCCGCCGCGCGCGGTAGAAACGGAATGTGAAGCCACGATCGACTGTTGGTCGCCAATTCTGCGGTATACCAGCCGCTGCATGAGCTTGTCGCCCTGTGAATCGAGCCGTTCGCCGACGCCTAGTTGCGGCACACAGGCGGTCAACTGGCCGTTGCATAAGTAATGATATGGCGCAACATGGATGTCGAATGGTCCTGCTGCCTTGGTGTTGGCAGGATTATCCCAATCTACGTGTACCTTCCAGTAGTTGATCACGTCGCTGTCGAAGATCCCCTTCAGCTGACTGCCTCCATCTGCCATCACAATGTTAGGAGCGCCGGGCGGCGGTAGCTCCTGACCGTCGATATCGGCCGGGTTTAGAAAATTAGCTCCATCCATGACGATGCACTGTTCGGTCGCGGGTTGTCCTTTAAGCATCTTCGCCCGATCAGCGATGCAAATCTGTTTCTGAATAACGGTGTCACCGCTGCTCGTGGCCACGTAATAACCGTCAGGCCAAACGCCGGGCCGGGGATAATCAGGAAAGTTCTTGCGAGAGAACGCGTAGCGGTAATACGTTCCCAACGGATCGGGACCGGTGCTCACGGCGTAGCACACGCCATACGATCCCTCGACGGGCTCACCAGCAGGGGCGCTAAGCACCCTTGGCGGGTTCGACCGCGGTGCCTCAGCCTGACCGGGGTCAGAAGCCTGACCGGATGCGGCAGGCTCTCCGGATGCGGTACCGGCTTCGCTGCGGGCTTCTTCGCCTGGTCGGGCTCCAACTGGAAAAAAGATCGGCTCGATGAAGAGCCATCGGCTCGCGAGCTGATCGTATCGAACAACGGAATCGCCGTGGGCACGTTCCGCGCACGGTCCAGCGAAACCGTGAAAGATTTCGTTGGTGGGCGCAGGTCCGTAAATGGGCTTGCCGCTCTTCGTGTAAACAGCGAACCAGGAGCCCGAGATCTGCACAATGTCGTCGGGGCCAACGGCGACGCTATTGTCGGTGGAAGCGCGAAGTTCTATGCCGCCTTGCGGGCCATAGAACCCCTGCCCTAAGCCATCGAAGCTCTCGACGACGGCAAGCGGCGGTCGCTGGCCTTCGGCAGTTTGCTCGACTGTGGTTCCATTCGACGCAGCCTGGGCGAGCGCCCTGGTTCCAGCGGGGTGATTCGCAGCGCCCTCAGCAATCGAGTGGTTCCAGGTTAAGCCGAGGCCGACAAGCAAGATTGCAGAAACGGCTGCCATGCTCCAACCCCGAATTTGCTTCGTGACTCTACGAATGGGCATGTCTGCCTCTCCTCGATTGCAGCTTACGTTTTGAAATCAGCCGATACCCAGGAACCTCTCCGTCCCAGCATGAAAATCGACAGCACAAGTCCCATTCGTTCCGCCGTGTCGAAATCAGAACGCCAGTTCTAAACGAAACTGAATCTGCCGATTCCCTGTTGCCGTACTTCCGGTCGCAGTAACGCGACCAGGCGCGTACGGTGCGGTATTTACCGGCAGATACTGTGCGGGATTGTCCGTGTGACCCGAATAGCTATCAATGAAGTTGAAGTTCGGGTGGTTGAAGGCATTAATGAACTCCGCGTAGAAGTTCAATCCGACACGCTCCCGCACCAGAATGTTCTTGATCAGAGAGATATCTGTATTGACCAGCTTGGGGCCTGCAAGAAAAACCTGCTGTCCCATCACACCGGGCGTCGACTCAGGCTGGATAGCGGCGCCCGGGCCGAACAAACTAGACGGCAGGACGGATACCGGCGAACGAGCGTTCCCGGTGAAGTAGACACCTACCTGCTGCTGGATCTGTGAAGCGGTCATCCCGCTCAGCACGACACCATTGTCGTTCTGATCTGGAACGTAAGCGAGAATCCCCGCAGGAGTTCCTGGAGCGTTCGCGGGGGTGGCGCCATCAAAGTAGTTATATGTGTTTTGCCCCCCTGCTAATTTGAAGTTGCGTCCGCTCTGCATCACAAAGATCGACCCGACAGTCCACCCCCCGATCACTTGGTTGACCATCGAATTCCCGCTCTTGAAGGCCCGCCCCGCACCGAATGGTAGGTCATATGTGAAGTATGTTCGGAATTGGTGCCGCATGTCGTATGGCGAGGGCCCGGCGTTCAGGCCAGGATCTCGAAGTGTGACGAAATCGACGAGAGCACCGTCAGCCGAATAGTAGTCGCCGAGATACTCATTGGTGAACGAATGGCTATACGCGTAATCGGCCATAAAGTTCAGACCGTGCCCAACCGGATGCTTCACTGTTACGTGCACGCCGTTGTACGTCTCGCTGCCGGGATCGGACAGGTACATCAAACCCTGACCACCGGCATACGGATTGAGCTGGAACATATTGATCGGGTACGCCGTGGGGGTTGGAGCCTGGTTGGCGCCTATGTACCCCTGGCTTACGCATGGCGAAAACGTATTTCCCACCAGGTTGCAGAAGTACAAAGGGTTCTGCGTGATTAAGCCGGCGAGAGCACCCGCCTGCCCGCTTTGGACGAGAAAGACATTGCTCGGATTTGCGAATGTGGTACTGACGGGCTGTCCCGCGAATGCCTGGCTCAAGATCGGCGTAGGATTAGGCCCTGCAAAAGTGGTCCCACCACTGGCCGCGAGATTGAGTTGAGCATTCTGGAAGTCCAGAAGAAATCCATTCCCAAAAATGTTCACCTCATTCAGATCATAAAGCATGTAGTTGTGGACCGAGTGATTCGCGACGTAGTTGACATCGAGAACCCAGTTATTACCGAACCTCCTCTCGATCCCAAACGTCCAGTTTTCTACGTAAGGCGTCGTGAGGTTAGGGTTAACGCTGGCAAAGCTCCCGTCCCGGGTAAAGGTGAGTGCGGACTCTGGCATCGGCAACTGGAAACCAGATGGTAACGTGTTTGGCGTGAACGAACTGCCTGTGGGATCGAACGAAATCGATCCTGGAGCAAACTGCCCTGGGTTCAAGGAAACAGATTGGGTAATCAGACTGCCTATGGAAGCGGTTTCCCACGGATACCACCCCTCGGTGAAGTGGTTGATTGAGAACCCGCCCCGGACGACCGTATTGCTGCCGCCGGCGATCTTGCCCAATATCCCATTTTCAAAATCTGGATTCCATGCGAAGCCAACATTCGGATCGGGTTCGACAAAGTCAGAGGGGTAGGTCTGCGGTCGGAGCTGAATTTGCGGGTTGGCGATCCCGTTTAGCTGGCCTGGCTGAAACAGCGCCGTCGATGGACCATATAGATTCGCGAGGTCCGGGCTCGTAAAGAAGTTGCTGGTATTGATAAGTGCTCCGGAAAACTCCCAACGCAACCCATAGTTCAAAGCCAGATGGCTGGTCGCTTTCCAGGAATCCTGCAAATAAACGCCGCCGAGCGCCTGCTTTTCCAGGTCGACCGTGTTTGCCGCTGATTTGTAGGAATAGGGACTAGAGGTAGTATCCAACGAAAGCAGGCCGCTGATGGAAGAGACTCGTCCTGTCAATGTCGAGTACAAAGCCTCTGCATCCACGAGCGCTTCGTTGTTGTTGGCGGTCGAAAGGCCGCCTGGGAAACAGCCCTGGGTGTCCAATGTGCATCCCGCAACCGCAGATGTGTTAAACATCCCGGCGGCGGGATCGTTTGCGGATATTCCTAGATTTTCCGCTATGGGAGGCTGGTTGTATATGTCATGTGAGTTCGAATATCGGAATTGACCACCAAACGTGAACGTGTGATTCCCCCGCGTCCAGGTCACGTTATCCCTGACTGTCCAAACAGGGTTATTGCGGATCTCCGGCAGGATACTCACATTTTCGGGAGTAGGAGGTGTAAAAGCCGCATCCCCAGTCACGGCAAAGCTTAAAGGAACCGGGAGATAAGCGATCCCCTGGAAAGCATTAAACGAATTTTCCGGCTGGTAATTTTCTATAGTATTCAGAATTCCGAAATTCACCGAGTTCACAAGGTTCGGCCCGATTATCCAATCCACGCCCGTTCCAAACGTCGAGTAAGTTGAGGTATCCCCGCCTATCCGGACTGGATCACCAGGGTATACGAGGGTCCCTTGGTTAGTGGTTGAAGCCCAGGCGAGATCGTACGAGGTGAACCAGTGGATGTTGGGCGTAATCTGGTAATCGATGCGGGCAGTTGGCCATCTATTCTCACGAGTTCCGGATTGAGTAAAGCTTAGCGTTTGTTCAAGAGCCTGCGTGTATGCATCGGTCGAATTCGGCGAGAGCGTTCCATTCTGAGCTAGCGTGTTTACCTGATTCAGAATTGTTTGGATGTTGGAGTTGATCGACGACGGAAAAGGTCCCCCTGGAGCATGAGCCGCAATGTTGTAGAGATTAACCGTTTGCTGCTGGCCGTTGTCCGCTCGCGTATACGTGAAGTTGCCAGCTTGAGCAGCCGGGGTCAGCAGCGCCTCCGTGTCTATGCTGGTTGTTGGCTGGTTCTGCCACTCGAAATTGACGAAGAAGAACAGCTTGTTCTTAAGGATTGGCCCTCCGACATTTGCGCCAAAATCGTTGGTGTGGGACGGCTGTTTGCGCCCCAAGCTGGTCAGGCCACCAGCCAAATACGCATCATTCTGGAAGGTGTTCGCGTTGAATGCGCTGTTGAGGGCCTGCCAAAACGCGCTGCCATGAAACTGGTTTGTTCCGCGCTTAGTCGTAAACTCTATATTGACAGCCCCTGTAGCGCCGCCTGCTTGCGCGGTCAGGTTATCGCTTGACACCGATACTTCCTGTATTGCCCCAAGTCGAAGCCCTGCGGCCTCGAAGAAGGAAGTCGTCGACGTGCGGAAGCGCTGGAAGTTATTGTTTGTTCCGTCGACGCTTATGTTGATTACGCCGTTGGGCATCGAATTGAAGGTCGTGAACCGCTGGCTGCCGCCCGTCTGGGCAGCAGGGGTTAGCTGAGCAAAGGGCAGCGCGTCCCGACCGGCAATCGGTAGATTCTGGATGGAACTCGTACTCACGGTCGTCGCGAGGGTGTTTTCCGTTGTCTCGAGAACTTGGCTTGCCCCTGACACCGTCACAGTCTGCGTCGACGCGCCAACCTGAAGCTGCACTTTCACGTTCGTCGTTTGGCCCGCCGTGACGACCACTCCGTCGTACGCCTTGGGCGCGAACCCTTTCGCAGTTGCGGTCAGTGTGTACGTACCTGGCAGCACACCGGCGAAACCGTAAATCGCGGAGGAATTCGCCGTCACGGTTGCGTGAAAGCCCGTTGAAGCCTGCGCGAGGGTCAGCGTCGCGCCAGGAATGATGGCGCCGGATGGATCGACTACGGTTCCCTGAATTTGACCATCGGTGACGGCTTGGCCCAATGCCACATGGGGAATCGCAGCCAAGAAAAGAATACCCAAAAGAAGCACGGGTCGATGTAACCTACGTTGCATTTTTCCTCCCCACTTCCCGCACGGCTTGGTATGCCGGGTACTTCTCCTGCAGCGCGTTGCGACTCGCGACGCAAAGATGAACTGCGTATTACAACGTTCGAGGGGGCGTGTCAAGATACTTTATGCAATATCCTTTATACTCGCCTCGCTAATTCGTTCCGTGACCCACCTGCCTTGGCCGAAAGAAAGTCAATTTCAGCCAGGTCTTTGCCCGCCAGGCCGTCGGCCTCAAAGAAAGTGCACGACGACATCTGGCTGGTCAGCTCTATGGATTGTGATTTGAGGTTACTTCGATCTGGAGACGCGGGTGCCCGAACCGCTCGAAAGTCCCTTCGGCCCAAAAGTGTTACCTATGTGACCGGTACGTTGTTTAACCCATGTCTCCGGGCTGGACCCTGAAAAGGTTGGTCGGGGCGAGTGGATTTGAACCACCGACCTCCTGGTCCCGAAGAATGCGCTATCAAAACTCTAAGTGCCGCTTCTGGTGTCGCTTGCGGGATCTTCCGGCCCTTTACCCTACCCTTGAATTGGACCGAAGATGGACTGAATTTTCAATTCGAGGCCAAGGGCTGTTGTGCGTTCAAATCGAGGGCCTGCAACGTACCGAACTTATTAATGATCGCGTTCCGAGTTGAGCTTATACGGGCTGCCAGAGCTCATGTTGTTGTGGCCGCGTGCGACCGCAAACGCCGCATCGACACCGCTTAGGAGGTTACCATGATAAGTGTGGTTAGATGGTTTGGCCGATGTTGCGGTACCTACTTGGCCGGTCTTCCGCGCTCCAGGCATAGTGCAACCAGGTCCGAAATGTTTGCTTCACCAACGCACATCACCGTATCTGCGCCACCCCAATAGATCTTGATCGTTCCATCGCTCTCCGGAACCGCGCCGCACGTAAAGACCACATTGTGCACGTATCCCGTGATTTCCCAGGGGTCCTCAGGTTGCAAAATCCATGAGTCGCCCACACCAACAACCTTCGCGGGATTCTGCAGATCATGAAGCGCCACCCCCAAACGATAGACAGATCCATCCATTGTCTGGAAAACACCATGATAGATGGAGAGCCATCCCTGGGCAGTTTTGATCGGCGGCGCACCAGGACCGATCTTCATTTCGTCCCAGTGGTATTGTTCGGGCTTTATGATGAGCTGGGACTCCCCCCAAAAACGCAGATCTGGAGAGTAGGAAATCCAGATGGACCAGGGAGCGATTTCCGAATGAGGACGATCAAGCCGGGCATAGAGCCCGTCAAACTTCGCTGGAAAAATAACCACGTTCCGATAATCCGCTTGCGTTATGAGGGAGACTTTCTCCACATGTTCGAAATCCCTCGTCTTAGCAAGGGCGATTCTCACCCCATTTCGAGAGTAGGCGCTGTATGTGATGACGTACTCGCCTTCCAAAGGGGTCACGCGCGGGTCCTCCACCCCGAACTCCTCATAGGCGGCGAAAGGGCCATCTTTCTGCGGAGTCAGAAAAGGCGTTGGCGCGGCGGTGAAATGGAATCCATCGGTACTGCGTGCCAACCCGATGATGGACCGTCCCGTGCGAAGGTGGGAGCGGAAAAGCATGATGTATTGATCGTGATGTTTCACCACCGCGGCGTTGTGAACGGTTTCGACTGGATACGGTATCTGGGCTTTGGTAAGGATGGGATTCCGACTGTATCGTCTGACAATGTCCGGTGTCACGACCGTAGCTCCGCTTGGAGAGCAAACACTTTGGCGTACACTCGCTCATACGCTTCCACCATGGTCTCGACGGAAAAACACTGCCGGACGCGATCGCGGCATTCGCTGCGATCGATTTCAGAAAGGCGGTCCAAGGCCTGCACTGCCTCGTTGACATCGTTAACCAAAAATCCGGTGCACCCCTCTTTGATGACTTCGCGACAGGAGCCCAGATCCATGGCGATCACCGGCACGCCCGCAGCATTAGCCTCTGCCAGGACAAGGCCAAATCGTTCCGGGATGGTGTTCATGTGCAGCAGAGCGCGGGCTCGGGCGAACAATTCGTTCTTGCCCCGAACGTCCACTGGGCCGATATAACGAATCTGCTTATCGTCAATATGAGGTCTCACCTGCTTGCGGAAGTATTCTTCATCTTGGACAATACCAGCGATGAGTAGTGGAAGCCCGCTCATGCGGGCAACTTGGATCGCCAGATGGACGCCCTTGTCCGGGTGAATTCGCCCCAGAAAAACCAGGTCATCGCCGCCAGATTTCTGAAGCGGATACAACGCGAGATCGATCCCATTGTATACGGTTGCCAGATAGTTCAGTCCCGGCGCGCGATCGGAGTCGCTGATGGATACAAAATACCCGTCGCGGTACTTTTGATAGACCGGCATGATCTCGGGAGACGAGAATCCGTGGATGGTGGTGAGGACTGGTGTTCGGACGAGCCGTGTGTAAGTGAGCGCCATAAAGTCATAATGGCTGTGGATCAGGTCGAACGCCGCAGCATGTTCGAAAACTTCGGAAATGTGAAGGTATTCGGCTACTTTGGGATCGCTGCTGCAATTCTCTTCATATCCCTTTTCCACCACAGCGTGGAGGTGAGCGCGGGTCACAGAATCCCTGGTGGCGAACAACGTCACATCCCAGCCACGAGCTACGAGTCCTTCGGCAATGTTGCTGGCTACGGTTTCCCAGGCGCCATATTGTCGCGGAGGAGTTCTCCAGGCCACCGGCGATAAGACCGCCACTCTCTTTTGAAAACTTGGCATATAGGGTTCAGTCGCCTTCGGAACGCATTGCAGCCAGAACCTCATCGAGTTGGACAGTGGCGAAACCTGTGGCGTGATCGGCTAGGCCATAAGGGATAATTAGCGCGCCCTGGTGAAGGAGAGCGCCGCAAGTATAAACGACGTTGGGCACATATCCCTCCCGTTCGTTCTGATTGGGCTTGAGCAAAGGCTCGCGAAGCCGGCCGATAACCTTGCTGGGGTCGTCGCGATCCAGTAAAAACGCGCCAATGCAGTACTTTCGCATGGGACCGACACCATGGCTCAGCACCAGCCAGCCCGCGTCCGTCTCAATGGGAGATCCACAGTTCCCAAGCTGGACCAGTTCCCACGAAAACTTTGGCTTCAGGAGTGCCCTGCGCTCGTTCCAGAAGTGGACGTTGTCGGAAAACATTAGGTAGATGTTCTCATTATCCTGTCGGGAGAGCATGGCGTAGCGACCATTGATTTTTCTGGGGAAGATGGCCATGCCTTTGTTTTTGGCGGCCGGACCATTCAGCGTAATGAATCGAAAGAGGAGGAAATCAGAGGTCTCCACCAGTTCCGGCATTACAACCTTTCCATCGAAGGCTGTGAAGGTTGCATAGTAGGTGTGCGTTCCGTCCTCCTTGTGAAAACAAGCGAACCGCGCGTCTTCGATGCCGTTGCGTTGCGAGGGAGTGGCTGGGAATAATATGCGCTCAGACAGATGCTGCTCCGCCTGGAATTGGACCTCGTAGTTGGAACGGGCCAGCATCCAAACCCCTTGTGCTTCGCCTTGATCCTCCCCTGTCATTCCATCTGACAGGCGGAACTGTTCGGCTTGGAGCGCGCAGCGAAGTTCTTCTAACGCGAATGAGTTCCCCAGTCTGCTCAGGACCCGACGCGTAAGTTCGCGAGTCAATCCCAGCTCAACGAGTTTCCGCGCAAACAGGTCCTTTTGATAGACGGGGTTTGGGATTTGACGAGGCTCGGTGAGAAAGCCGGCAGGAGCCAATACTTCGATCCGTTGATCGGAATGAATAATGCCCGTTCGGAATGTAATGGAAGAAATGTGCCCTTCTCCTGTGGCGCGCAGGCTGAGAATGAACCGCAGTGAGCCAGCAGGTAAACCTGTCTGATCGGGGTGCGGCACGATGGAGGGATTGAACAGCGCGGCGGATTCCAAAGAGTATTCGGCCAGGAAATAGGAGCCGATCAATAGCCGTCTTTGTTCGGAGACCTCCTGATCCTTCGGTAGCATGTCGCGGACTTGTTCAAAGCGTTCTCGAAAGAGGTTGTGGATCTGCTGGTGTCTCTGGGAGAACTCGACGGAGATCTCATTCAGGAGGACGCCGACTCGCTCCTCCGAAAGTGCCAGGATTCTGGCCATGATGCCGCTGACCCGTTCTGAGTCTCCCGGACTGAATGGCCGTAGCAGCACGCGTGACTGATCGGGTCTGAGAATCGTTGAAGCACGAGTCACGTGAATTGAGTTGGCCTTCATGGGCAGGTCCTTCTAGGCAAACAATTGGACGGCGTCATTACACCCCGATGGCGATGGGTTCCTTAAAGCTTGTCACCATGTTTTGCGCCAAGCGCATCTCCGTCAATGAAAGCAAGAAGGCCAAGGTGGATTCCGCTCCCTGATTGCCATTGACCCGATCCACGTGCAATCCATCTCTACAACCGCCGCTCTCGGGCGAGTAGAGTTCTAAACCGAGATCGTTCCAGCCGATGAACCAGTCGAAGGCGCGTTGCGCCTGTTCGTACCACCAGAAGTCCGAGGTGCTGCGATACGCTTCCAGACAGGCTGAAACCATTGCTTGCGCCTCGATGGGCTGCTGGTCAAAATTCGCGCGCGTGCCGCCACGATGATAAAACCCATTGCTCCCGATAGGCCGAAAGTGACCCTTCTCGGAGGTTTGTAGCTCGCTTAGCCAGCGTAATGCGTGCAAGCCTTTTTCAAAGATCGCCGGTTGTCCGGCCGCGCGTCCGCTCACAATCAAAGCGTGGGCGAGCTTCGGATTGTCGTAAGACAGAGACTCTTCAAACCAGCACCAGTCTGGACCAGCATTCCTTTCAAAAAGTTCCATGAGCCGACCAGCGAGTATGTCGCGCGTCTGGTTGACGAGGCTGTCGCCCTTTAAGCGCCGCAGGTACTCATGAATACCCATCAGGCCGAACGCCCACGCCCGCGGCGATGTGAACTCCATCAGCGCCGGCAATGCCAGCGCAAAGAGTTGTCCAGCCATCATCTGGAAGTTCCGCAAGGGTGACCTGCCCACGCCGACGCCAAGCGCCCAGAGTGCTCGACCGTGACAGTCCTCTGATCCCGGTTCATCGAGCCAGCGGCGGTCAAAGCTCATGTGGTTGTGAAAGCGCTTCCTTTCGAAATTGAACGCATGATGGAGAAAAGCCGCGCACGTAGTGGCGAGGCTCCCCACGCCTTCTGGGTCCTCTCCCAATTCACCCAGTTGCAGCGCCAGGACGAACGCACGCGCGTTATCGTCGGTGCAATAGCCTTCGGAAAAATTCGGAACACTGAAAACGGCGTGTTGGAAGACTCCGGTAGAATCTGTCATCCGGGAGAGATGACTCAACTTTAGCTCTGGAAGCTCCCGCGGCTTTTGGTCGAGTGCTTTCGTGGCAAGAGACTTTCTAGACAGGGCTGCTCCTTCAAGTCTCGCCAATTCGAACGAATGCATGTATAGCTGTGCGACGTTGCTCCAGACCATCTCCCGGCCGATCCTGTAGGCATTCTTGCGAATGGCGTGACGGCGGGTGTCGTCGCGGAGCAAGC
>Ga0335075_10002721_pt1 | contig 28238 bp, 23 predicted proteins | sample Lox_Sample_24_FD_206723 | JGI IMG/M metagenome (GOLD analysis project Ga0335075, IMG submission 206723) | Soil microbial communities from Loxahatchee National Wildlife Refuge, Florida, United States - Lox_Sample_2.4 | ecosystem: Environmental > Terrestrial > Soil > Wetlands | place: USA...
ACGCGGGTCACTGCGAACGTCGCATGGACGTTCGCAGTGACCCGCATCCCGCCCCGGCCCCGAATCGCCCGCCCTGGGTCGCGGACGCCGCCCAGGTGCCGCCGACGCCGGCGCTGCCGCCCCGGCCTCGTTCCCCTCGGTGACTCGGCCGCCGGCGTGGAGCGGCACCCGCACGCCCGAGCGCGTCAGCGCCGCCCACGCTCGCGCCGCCGCCCACGCCACCGCCGCCCCAGCGCCCCCCCTCAGCCCAGCCGCGCCGCCTCCGCGTCCCGCAGCCGCGCCAGCACGTCCTCGCTCCACTCGTGGGTCCGTAGCAGCCGGTAGCGATCCGCGCCCACCCGGAGGTACGCGTCGGCCTCCGTCCCGCCGCGCCCCGTCGACATCCCCGCGTCGCGCAGCAGCGTCACCACCGGCAGGTACTCCTCCTCGTACCAGCGCCGCGCCAGCTCGCGCCGGTCCATGAGCCGCGAGTGCTCCTGGCACCACCGCCAGCCCCAGGCCTCGACGTTCTCCGCCAGCCGCCCGAAGTCCCACGGATCGCTCGGTCGCACGCGCTCGCGCGCCTCGCGGGGCAGCGGCACGCGCTCGAAGAACACGCGCTCGTGGGACTTCAGCGGCAGGTCGGCCCGCAGCAGGTCGCGGCCGGCGCCGACGCGCGTGACGACGTCCGTGACGTGCGCGTCGATGTCGACCCGACCCAGGGCCCGCGCCACCGACACGCGATGGTGCCCGTCGCGCACGAAGTACGCGTCGCCCACCCGGTACACGTCGATGGGCGGCATCGGCTCGCCCCGGCGCATCGCCGTCGCGATCCGCTCCCACCGCGCCCGGACGGCCGGCGACGTGGGGCGGAAGTGGCGGTCGAACCCCTGCAGGCGGTCGACCGTCCCGACGATCGCGTCGAGCGGGATGACGCGGAGCCCGGCGTCGCGCTCCTGCACCCGTCCCAGCGCTGACACCACCTCGTCGAAGGGCAGGATGTGATCGACGTCGCCGGGCTCGCGTCGCAGCCGGCGTCGCAGCCGCGAAAGCGCCAAACGGCGCCGTGCGCGTAGGAAGTCGTCCTGGGCGTCGGCGCCCGCCATGCCGGTTGTGCGCGGAGGCACGCTTCGAAGGTACCCGGCCCGCCTATGCTCCAGTTCGGACAAGTCGGGTGCCGTTTCGTCGACCCGCCGGCGGAAAGCGCGTTGACTGCGGTGCTCGGGCCTGTCTAGGTTTGGACGATCCGGTGAAGGCCAGTTGAGGAGGGCCGTTGTATGGAGGGGTCACCGACCGCAGCTCCCGAGGAGGAGCGCCCCGGCGCGACGTCGTCGGCGGATGCCGACATCCATCTCGAGAACGTCACGAAGCGCTTCGGCGACATGGTCGCCGTCGACGACCTGACGCTGTCGATCGAGCGCGGAGCGTTCTACGCGCTGCTGGGCCCGTCGGGCTGCGGCAAGACGACGACGCTGCGCATGATCGGCGGCTTCGAGGATCCGTCGGACGGCATCGTGTACCTCGGCGGCCAGAAGGTCACCGACCTGCCGCCCTACAAGCGCGACGTCAACACGGTCTTCCAGTCCTACGCGCTGTTCCCGCACCTCAGCGTCGAGCGCAACGTCGCGTTCGGCCTGGAGCGCAAGGGCGTGGGCAAGGCCGAGGCGACCAAGCGCGTCGGCGAGGCGCTGGAGATGGTGCAGCTCGGCCCGCTGGCCAAGCGCAAGCCCGGCCAGCTCTCGGGCGGCCAGGCGCAGCGCGTCGCGCTGGCCCGCGCGCTCGTCAACCGGCCGCGCGCGCTGCTGCTCGACGAGCCGCTCGGCGCGCTGGACCTGCGCCTGCGCAAGCAGCTGCAGATCGAGCTGAAGAAGATCCAGCGGGAGGTCGGGATCACGTTCGTGCACGTGACCCACGACCAGGAGGAGGCCATGTCCATGGCCGACACGATCGCGGTCATGAACAAGGGCAGGATCGAGCAGGCCGGCTCCGCCGAGGACCTGTACGAGCGCCCGCGCACCGCGTTCGTCGCGAACTTCCTGGGGATCTCCAACCTCGTCGACGGCAAGGTGCTGGAGCGCGGCACCGACATCGCGACGGTCGAGACGCGCGACGGCACCGTCCGCGTCCCGTGCGCGCGGATGGACGAGGCGCCCGGCGACGCGGTCCGGATCGGCGTCCGCCCCGAGAAGGTCGAGCTGCTCCCGGCCGCCGACGGCGTGCCGTCCGGGCGCAACGCGTTGCGCGGCCGCGTCACGGTCGCGTCGTTCCTGGGCGTCTCGATCCAGTACGTCATCACCGCGCCGGGCGGCGAGGAGCTCACGGTCTTCGCCCCCAACCGCGACGGTGCCCAGCCGCAGACGCTCGGCGTCGGCCAGGAGGTCCTGCTGACCTGGGACCCGCAGCACACCTTCGTGGTCACGCCGGATGCCTGAGCCGCGCGACGCCGACGTCGAGCGCGCGCTCGAGCGGCTGCTGTTCGAGGGGCCGCGCGGCGTCAACCGCCGCCGCTTCCTCGGGCGCGGCGGCGCCGCGGCTCTCGGCCTGACCGCGCTGGGCTCCGCGCTGGCCGGCTGCTCGATCGAGGGCGAGGCCCAGAACCGGGTCAACGTCAGCAAGCCGGTCGAGGTCAACCACCCGAAGGCCTCGATGGCGGGCCTGGTGTGGTCGAACTGGCCGCTGTACATCGACAAGCACTCGCTCAAGCAGTTCGACAAGCGCTACGGCGTGAACGTGAAGTACGTCGAGGAGATCAACGACAACTTCGAGTTCTTCGGGAAGGTCCGTCAGCAGCTGGCCCAGGGCCAGGACATCGGCCGCGACATCGTCACGCTGACCGACTACATGGCCTCGCGCTGGGTGCGCGACGGCTACTGCACGCCGCTGGACAAGAAGAACATCCCCAACGCCAAGAACCTGGTCTCCAACCTGCGGTCGATCAACTACGACCCGCACCGGACCTACACGATGCCGTGGCAGTCCGGCGGCACCGGGATCGGCTACAACCCCAAGAAGACCGGGCGCAAGCTGGAGAGCGTCAACGACCTCTTCGACCCGGCGTTCAAGGGCCGCGTGACGATGCTGTCGGAGCCCTACGACACGGCCTGCTTGGTGCTGCTGGGCATGGGCATCGACGCGTCGACGGCCAAGATCGACGACATCCTCAAGGCCATCGACAAGATCAGCAAGGCCAAGGACGACGGGCAGATCCGCCGCTTCACGGGCAACGACTACACGACCGACCTGGCCAAGGGCAACGTCTGGGTCTGCGTCGCCTACTCCGGCGACCTGGTGCAGCTGCAGGCCGACAACCCCGACCTGGAGTTCATCTACCCGAAGGAGGGCGCCATGTTGTGGACCGACAACTTGATGATGCCCAAGCCGACGGCGCATCCCTACGGGGCCGAGGTGCTCATGAACTACTACTACGAGCCCGAGGTGGCGGCCAAGGTGGCCGCGTACGTGAACTACATCAGCCCGGTCGACGGCGCCAAGGAGGTCCTGCTCAAGACGGACCCCGACATCGCCAACAACCCGCTGATCTTCCCGCCCGACGACGTGCGCAAGCGGCTCTATCCCTACCCGGCGCTGAACCCGACCGACGAGCGGGCGATGCAGTCGGCGATGGCCAACGTGACGGGGGCCTGAGCCGATGCTGCGCCTGAGCCTCCGCACCCGCCGCACGCTGCTGCCCTACCTGTTCCTCGGGCCGGGCCTGCTGTGGCTGATCGTCTTCTTCGCGATCCCGCTGGTCAACCAGCTCGGCGTGTCGCTGATGACCGGAAACCCCGAGCAGGGCTACACGCTGCAGTGGCACTGGGCGACCTACAGCCACGCGATCAGCGACTACGGCACCCAGTTCGGCCGCAGCGTCCTGTACGCCGGCGCGGCGACGATCCTCGACCTGGTCATCGCGTTCCCGCTGGCCTACTTCATCGCCTACAAGGCGGGCCGCTTCAAGAACTTCATGCTGCTGCTCGTCGTGCTGCCGTTCTTCACGTCCTACGTGCTGCGGACGGTCTCCTGGCAGCTGATCCTCAACGACAACGGCTGGGTCGTGCACCGCTTCCAGGACCTCGGCCTGCTGTCGTCCGACGGCCGCCTGCTGGCGACGACCGGCGCGGTCATCGCGGGAATCACCTACAACTTCCTGCCCTTCATGGCGCTGCCGCTGTACGTGTCGCTGGAGAAGATCGACCGGCGCCTGATCGAGGCCGCCACCGACCTCTACGCCAGCCGCACCACGGCGTTCCGCAAGGTCACGCTGCCGCTGGCGCTGCCGGGCATCTTCGCCGGGTCGCTGCTGACGTTCATCCCGGCCTGCGGCGACTTCATCAACGCCGCGCTCCTGGGGACGCCGAACCAGTACATGATCGGCAACGTCATCCAGAGCAAGTTCATCAACATCTTGGATTACCCGACGGCGGCGGCGCTGTCGTTCATCCTCATGGCCGCGATCCTGGTCGGGATCCTCATCTACGGCCGATTGCTCGGGACCAAGTCGCTGAGGGAGGCCGTCTGATGCTCCGCAACGATCGCGTCCGCAACGGGATGCTCGGGGTCTGGTCGACGCTCGCGCTGCTGTACCTCTTCATCCCGATCTTCATCGTCATCCTCTACTCGTTCAACGACAACAAGGGACGCTTCAACTTCACCTGGCAGGGCTTCACGTTCAAGCACTGGGCGCACCCGTTCGCCAACAGCGACCTGACGACGGCGCTGACCAACTCGCTGATCATCGCGCTGGCGACGACGATCATCGCGGTGGCGCTGGGCACGTTCATGGCGCTGGCGCTCGTGCGCTACGGCTTCCGCGGCAAGGGCGTGACCGACATGTTCGTGTTCCTGCCGCTGGCCACGCCGGAGGTCGTCCTCGGCGCCGCGCTGCTCGGGATGTTCCTGACCGCCCACATCGACACGGGCATGGTCACGATCATCATCGCCCACGTGATGTTCACGGTGTCCTACGTGGTGGTGACGGTGAGAGCCCGGCTGGAGGGCATGGATCGCCACATCGAGGAGGCGGCCATGGACCTCGGCGCGGCGGAGTGGACGACGTTCCGCAAGGTGACGCTGCCGATGATCGCGCCGGGCGTCGCGGCGGCCGCGCTGCTGGCCGCGGCGATCTCCGTCGACGACTACGTCGTGACGTCGTTCAACGCCGGCTCGACCCAGACGTTCCCGCTCTACATCTTCGGCGCGACGCGCCAGGGCGTGCCCGCCGAGGTCAACGTGCTGGCGACGATGCTGCTGCTCGCCGTCCTGGTGCTCATGGGCCTGAACGTGCTGCTGCAGCGCCACCTCGCCCGACGCGACCGGATCGCCACCGGCGGCGGCTTCGACGGCGGGCCGGACGCCGACGAGGAAGAGGCGCCGTTCGAGCTGGCCGAGGCCACCGCGCGGGGCTAACACTGCGGTAACAAAGCAACGTGTCCCGCGGTTCGTCCGCGGGCAGACAGCGGGCCATGGAGGGCCATGCCGCAGGGCAGAAGGGCCTGAAGTCCGGGGCCATCGGCTACGCGTCGAACGTCGTCATCGGGGTTGCCTCCACGGCGCCGGCCTACAGCCTGGCGGCGACCCTCGGCTTCATCGTGGCGGTGCCCGGCGTCGGGCTGGCGGCGCCCGCGGTGCTGCTCGTGTCGTTCGTGCCCATGCTCCTGATCGCGTTCGCCTACGCGTACATGAACCGGGCCGATCCCGACTGCGGCACGTCGTTCGCCTGGGTCACGCGCGGGCTGGGGCCGCACATGGGGTGGGTGACCGGCTGGGCGATCATCGCCGCCGACATCATCGTCATGGCCTCGCTGGCGCAGGTCGCCGGCATCTACACGTTCCTGCTCTTCGGCTGGCACAGCGCGGCGAGCACGACGTGGGCGGTGACGCTGGTCGGCCTGGTCTGGATCGCCGTGATGACCTGGATCTGCGTCATCGGCATCGAGCTCAACGCCGCCACGCAGCGCTGGCTGCTGACCGCCGAGATCGCGACGCTCGCGCTGTTCGCGATCGTCGCGCTGATCAAGGTCGCGGTGACCAACGTGCCGACGGCACCGGGCATCAGCCTCTCCTGGCTGAACCCGTTCGCGATCTCCTCCTGGAGGGCGATGGTCGACGGCATCCTGCTCGGCATCTTCATCTACTGGGGGTGGGACTCCGGGGTCGCGGTCAACGAGGAGTCCGAGAACGCCCACACCGGCCCGGGCAAGGCCGCGGTCGTGTCGACCCTGCTGTTGGTGATGATCTACGTCGTGGTGTCCTTCGCCGCCCAGGCCTACGGCGGGGAGCACACGCTGACCCACAACTCCGACGACGTACTGAGCGTCCTCGGCCACGACGTGTTCGGGTCGCCGCTGGACAAGCTGCTGATCATCGCCGTGCTCAGCAGCGCCTCGGCCTCGACGCAGACGACGATCCTGCCGACCGCGCGCACGAGCCTGTCGATGGCGCGCTGGGGCGCGCTGCCGCGCTCGTTCGGCCGCGTCAGCCCGCGCTACATGACGCCGACGATCTCGACGATCGCCATGGGCGCGATCTCCGCGGTCTGGTACCTGGCCGTCAACGAGCTGTCCAACAACGTGCTCGGCGACTCGGTCACCGCGATCGGCTTCATGATCGCCTGGTACTACGGCTTCACCGGCCTGGCGTGCGTCTTCTACTACCGGCGCACGTGGGCGGGATCGCTGCGGAACTTCTTCGTGGCGGGCGTGATGCCGATGCTCGGGTTCATCGCCCTGACCGTGGTGTTCGTCTACGCCTACATCGACTACGGCACCAAGGGCTATGCCCAGGGCTACAACTACACCAAGCCCTTCCACGGCATCGAGATCCCCGTGCTGATCGGGATCGGCGGCCTGATCGCGGGCGGGGTGCTGATGCTCTTCACGCTGCGGCCCTACCGCAGCTTCTTCTCCCGAAGGCCCTACTTCGAGGCCGCGACGGCGACCGCCCTGCAGGACCCGCCGGTGCAGACGGCCGTGGTCACCGAGGAAGAGGCGCTGGTTCCGGAATAGCGCCGCGCGCCCATGCGCCCAAGCGCTCGCGACGACGCCCGCGCCGGTTTAGGCTGCTGCGCATGAGAGCGGTCGTGATCACCAGACACGGGGACCCGTCGGTCCTGCAGGTGCAGGAGCGGCCCGATCCGGGGCCGCCCGGTCCCGGCCAGGTGCGCGTCGCGGTCCGCGCGGCGGGCGTGAACTTCGCCGACACGATGGCGCGCGTCGGGCTCTACCCCGAGGCGCCCAAGCCGCCGTGCGTGGTCGGCTACGAGGTCGCGGGGACGATCGCCGCGGTCGGCGCGGGCGTCGACCCGGCGCGGCAGGGGCAGCGCGTCGTCGCGGGCACGCGCTTCGGCGGCTACGCCGAGCACGTGGTGGTGGGGGAGCGGGACGCGATCGCGCTGCCCGACGGGCTGTCCTTCGAGCAGGGCGCGGCGATCCCGGTCAACTACGCCACCGCCTGGGCGGCGCTGGTGGGCTACGGCTCGCTGCGCCCCGGCGAGCGCGTGCTGATCCACGCGGCCGCCGGCGGCGTCGGGATCGCGGCGACGCAGCTGGCCAAGGCCGCGGGCGCCGAGGTCCACGGCACCGCGTCTCCGGGCAAGCACGCGCGGCTCGCGCAGCTCGGCGTCGACCGCGCGATCGACTACCGCGCCAAGCGCTGGTGGAAGGGCCTGCCGCCCTACGACCTCGTCATGGACGCGATCGGCGGCACGTCGGTGCGCCGGTCCTACAAGTTGCTCCGGCCGGGCGGCCGCGTCGTGGCGTTCGGCGCGTCCTCGGTCCACCGCGACGACACGCGCAACCTGCGCAAGGCCGCGCCGCAGGCGCTGGCGATGATCCGCGGCTTCGACCTCATCAAGCAGATGTCGGAGTCCAAGGCGGTCGTCGGCCTCAACATGCTCGCGCTCTGGGACGACCGCGGCACGCTGGAGCCGTGGATCACGCCGCTGCGCGCCGCGCTGGACGACGGCACGATCCAGCCGGTCGTCCACGCCGCGATCCCGTTCGCCGACGCGCCCGACGCCCACCGGATCCTCGGGAGGCGGGAGAACGTTGGCAAGGTGGTGCTGGTTCCGTAGAAGATCCCGCGCACCCCTGCTAAGGTCGTTCCAAGTCCATGTCGTTCCGCTCGCTCGACCTTCGACTTCTTCTCCTCCCCCGCTAGGGGGATCAGCAGCGCGTGGCGGCCGCCAGAAGCCGCGAACCAGCACCGAGAAGTCGCACCCACGAGCCCACCTGAGAACGGAGAAGCAACGACATGTCCTTGGTACCCGAAGACCCGAACCGCGTCCTGCTGTTCGACACCACGCTGCGCGACGGCGAGCAGTCGCCGGGCATCTCGCTCAACGCGGCCGAGAAGCTGGAGATCGCCCAGCAGCTCGCGCGCCTCGGCGTGGACATCATCGAGGCCGGGTTCCCGATCGCCTCGCCCGGCGACTTCGAGGCCGTGCGGACGATCGCGCGCGAGGTCGACGGCCCGGTCATCTGCGGCCTGGCGCGAGCCAACAGCGCCGACATCGATCGTGCTTGGGAGGCCATCCAGGACGCGGAGCGACCTCGGATCCACACCTTCCTGAGCACCTCCGACATCCACATCGAGCACCAGCTGCAGTCCACGCGCGAGGACGTCAAGGGCCTGGCCCGCGCCTCGGTCGCGCAGGCCAAGGCGCTCTGCGAGGACGTCGAGTTCTCGCCGATGGACGCGACGCGCTCGGAGGCGGCGTTCACCGCCGAGGTGCTGCAGATCGCGCTCGACGAGGGCGCCACCACGATCAACATCCCCGACACGGTCGGCTACGCGACGCCGGACGAGTACGCGGACTTCCTGACCGAGCTGTACGGGTTGGTCCCGGGCCTGCGCGACGTCGTCGTCTCCGTGCACTGCCACGACGACCTCGGCCTGGCGGTCGCCAACTCGCTGGCCGGCGTCCGCGCCGGCGCGCGGCAGATCGAGTGCGCGGTCAACGGCATCGGCGAGCGCGCGGGCAACGCGTCGCTGGAGGAGCTGATCATGCTCCTGCACACGCGCAAGGACCGCCTGGGCTACACGACCGGCGCGGTGACGACCGAGATCGCGCGCACGTCGCGGCTGGTCTCGCGCCTGACCGGCTACAGCGTGCAGCCCAACAAGGCGATCGTCGGCAAGAACGCCTTCGCGCACGAGTCCGGCATCCACCAGGACGGCGTGCTGAAGGCGCGCGAGACCTACGAGATCATGGACGCGCGGTCCGTCGGCCTGGACGCCAACGCGATCGTGCTCGGCAAGCACTCCGGCCGCGCGGCGCTGCGCCAGGCGCTGGAGGACCTCGGCTACACCGTCGACGGCTCGGTGCTCAAGCAGGCCTTCGAGCGCTTCAAGGAGGTCGCCGACCGCAAGAAGCAGGTCACGGCGATGGACCTCGAGGCGCTGGTCACCGACGAGCTGCGCGGCGACGTCCAGGGCTACTCGCTGGAGTGGTTCGAGGTCGAGGCCTCCAACCAGCGCCCGCCGTTCGCGAAGGTCGCCGTGCGCACGCCCGAGGACGCGGTCGTCGAGGGCACGTTCAACGGCGACGGTCCGATCGACGCGATCTTCCGCGCGATCAACAGCGCCACCACGATCGACGCGCGCCTGCGCGAGTTCCGCATCGACGCCGTCACCGGCGGCCAGGACGCGCTCGGCGAGGTGTCCGTGGTCGTGGAGCTGGGCTCGCCCGAGGAGGCGGTCAAGCAGGGGACGCCGGGCGTGCTCACCGGCCAGCGGGTCACGGGCGCCGGCCAGGCTGTCGAGCCCGACATCATCCACGCGGCGGCGATCGCCTACGTCCGCGCGCTCGGCAACGCGGTGTCCAAGGCCCAGGCCGCGGTCTCCGACGCCGAGCTGGCCCAGACGCCGTAGGCCCATCCCGTGGAGCAGGATCGGCCGGACGCCGCGACGGCGTCCGCGCCGGTCCCGCATCCCGCGCGCGCACGCGCGCGTCCACGCGCCCGGAAGCGCCGGACGGGCGCGGCCGTGGAAGAACCGGCGGTGCTCGCGACGTTGATGTGGAACATCGTGTGCACGTCCGACGGCTCGGACTAGCCCACCGGTCAGGCCGGGGCGGCTGGACGTGAAGATAATGTTCTGATCAGCTGCACCTTTGCTGTTCTAAGGGGGAAGCGGGAATGCGGGGACGTAGGGGGTCTCGCGCGGCCGTAGGTCTGGTCGCGTTGCTGATGGCGCTGGTGGCGCCGTCGATCGCGGGGGCCGAGCCGAGCTCGGTGGTGGGCCAATGGCGCTTCGACGAGGGCAGCGGGCAGACCGTGCTCGACGACGGCCCCTACGCGCTGGACGGCCGCCTCGGCCAGACCGACGGCGTCGACGCCAACGACCCCACGCGGATCGCCGGCCTCAACGGCGGCGCGCTGCGCTTCGGCGGCCAGGCGTTCGTGCGCCTGCCCGCGGCGCCCGAGCTCCGGCCCGCGACCCTGACGCTGGAGGCCGTCGTCCGCGCCGACCGCAGCCCGGGCAGCTACCGCTACATCGTCTCCCACGGCGCGCAGGGCTGCGAGGCCGGCTCCTACGGCCTGTACACCGCGCGCGACGGCGGCGTCGCGTTCTACGTCTTCGACGGCAGCTCCTACTACCTGACCCCCGCGGCCGCGCCCGCCGACGTCTGGAACGGCGCCTGGCACCACGTCGCCGGCGTCTTCGACGGCAGCGCGCTGCGCCTCTACGTCGACGGCCGCCCGGTCGGCGGCGCGTTCTCGGCGCCGCATCCCATCGCCTACAACCTGACCTCCGACGACCACTACTTCGGCATCTACCAGGGCACGTGCACGCTGCCGCTGACCGGTGACGTCGACCTCGTCCGGATGTGGCTCGGCCCGCTGGCGCCGGAGAAGATCGGCTCGCTGGCCGACGAGGCGCTCGCGCCGCGCGCGCCGGGCGACACCACGCCGCCCGGCTCGGTGCCCACCGCCAACCAGGCCGACAGCGACGCCTCCGCGCCCCAGGTGCGCCCGGAGCTGACGCCGATCGCGCCCGGCACGGTGATCGGCGCGCGGTCCGCCGCGACGTCGGGCGCGCCCGTCCGCTCGTCGCCCGGCGCGCCCACGCGCGCCTGCCAGGTCAAGCCCTCGTTGAAGTCGATCCGCGCCGGCCGGCGCACGACGCTGACCGTCCGCGTGGCGCTGCGCGGCACGCCGCAGAAGGGCGTGCGGGTCGTGGCGATGGTGGGCCGCTCCCGGGTCGCGGCCGGCCGCACCGCGGCCAACGGCCAGGTCCGCCTGGCGATCAAGACCGCCAAGCGCGGCACGATCCGCCTGAAGGCCGCCGGGCGCGCCGACTGCGCGACCGGCTCGCTCAGCGTGCTGCGCGCCACGCGGAAGCGGTAGGGCTACGAGCCGCCGAGCCGCCGGCCCTGCACGTAGCCGGCGGCCAGCGCCGGGGTCGCGCGCGCGGACGCCATGAAGTTGGTGCCCATGGCCGTCGCGGCCGCGTCGTCGGGCGCGACGTGCTGGACCGCGGCGCCGCGGCGCGCGAGCGCCTGGACCTCCAGCCCGGACGCGACGCGGAACGCGCCGCGCAGCGCGGCCATGCGGCGGTCGCGGCCGCCGAGGCCCGCGGTCGGGTCGAGGCAGAGGATCCGCGTGCCGCGCCCGGCGCGGGCGGCGTCGAGGTTCGTGACCGACCACGCGCCGCCGTCGACGTACTCGCGCTCGCCGATCGCCACCGGCGCGAAGACCCACGGGATCGCGCACGACGCGCAGACCGCGTCGGCGACCGCGGCGGGCGGCGCGCCCGGCGCCCCGAAGACGACCCGCCGGCCGGTCCGCCGGTCGACCGCGCAGACCCGCAGCCGCCCGTCGAACCGCGCGCCCCAGCGCGCGACGCGCGCGTGGAGGTCGTGCAGCGGGCGCCCGTGCGACGCCGCGCGCCCCAGCACCGCCGCGCGCGCGGCCGCGCCGACGGGCGCGCCGAGCGTCACCGCCGCGCCGGTCAGCGGCGCGCTGAGCGCCCAGCCGACCCGCGCCGCGTCGCGCGCGGCGCCCTTGGCGGCGTGCAGCAGACCACCGACCTCCGAGCCGCCGTCGCCGCCGTCGCCGCCGCCGCCGTCGCCGCCGTCCGCGCCGGCCTCCACGGCCGGCTCCGGCCCCGGCGCCGCGCGACCCGCGCCGCCCGCGTCGGGCCGCGGCGGTCGCCGCCCGGCCGTCAGGCGCGCGGCGACGATCGACCCGGCGCTCGTGCCGACGAACGCCTCGGTCGTCGTGAAGTCCGCGCCGGTCGCGTCCTCCAGCCCCGCCAGGACGCCGTGCATCCAGGCCTCGCCGACGATGCCGCCACCGGCGAGGACAAGCACGTCGGGCCGCTGCAGCGCGGGGGAACCCATCCCCGCAAACCCTACAAACCGCTCATCAGACGCTTGTACGTGATAACGTACGCGCCTCCTCATGGCCGTCGCCGACCAGCAGATCGATCACCAGATCCAGATCGGGCCGCGCGTGCGCGCGCTGCGCGAGGCGATGGACCTCAGCCTGCGCGACCTCGCCGAGCGCTCCGGCGTCAGCGCGCCGATGCTCTCGCAGGTCGAGCGCGGCGAGACCTCGCCGACGCTGGCGGTCGCCTCGCGCATCGCCTTCGGGCTGGAGCTCAAGCTGTCGCAGCTGCTGCGGCTCGACGAGGCCGACTCGGTCTCGATCGTCCGCCGCGCCGAGCGTCGCCGCGGCGGCGGGGCGGAGGGCCACGAGTTCGAGATCCTCACGCCGCCGCTGCCCGGCCAGCGCGCCGAGCTGAGCCGCCACGTGCTGGCGGCCGGCGCCGCGACCGGCGGCGAGGGCGACCCGCCGATGCACGAGCCCGGCAGTCGCGAGATCGCGGTCGTCGAGCGGGGCACGGTCACGCTGCGCATCGACGACGCCGAGCACGAGCTTCAGGAGGGCGACACCGTCGCCTTCGACGCCGACCTGGCACATCGCTTCGAGAACCCCGGACCCGGAGAGGCCGTCCTGCTGGCGGTCGTCTCCGCGGGCCTGCGGAGAAGTTAAGGACACCAACGAGATCACCATGCCCAAGTCCCTGTTCGACAAGATCTGGGAGGCCCACGAGGTCGCCCAGAACCTGATCTACATCGACCTGCACCTCGTCCACGAGGTCACGTCCCCGCAGGCGTTCGACGGGCTCCGGCTCGCCGGCCGCCCGGTCCGGCGGCCCGACCGCACGGTCGCCACCGCCGACCACAACGTGCCGACCGACGGCACGCCGATCGCCGCGCGGATCAAGGACGCGCTCAGCCGCACGCAGGTCGAGACGCTGGAGCGCAACTGCGCCGAGTTCGGCATCCCGGTGTACTCGCTGGGCTCCGAGCACCAGGGGATCGTGCACGTCATCGGCCCGGAGCTGGGCCTGACGCAGCCGGGCATGACGATCGTCTGCGGCGACTCGCACACCGCCACGCACGGCGCCTTCGGCGCGCTGGCCTTCGGCATCGGCACCTCCGAGGTCGAGCACGTGCTCGCCACGCAGTGCCTGGTCCAGCACAAGCCCAAGTCGATGCGGATCCGCTACGAGGGCGAGCTGGGCAAGGGCGTCACCGCCAAGGACCTCATCCTGGCCACGATCGGCCAGATGGGCGTCGACGGCGCCGCCGGCCACGTCGTGGAGTTCTCCGGCCCGGCCGTCCGGTCGCTCTCGATGGAGGGCCGCATGACCGTGTGCAACATGACGATCGAGGGCGGCGGCCGCGCGGGCATGATCGCCCCCGACGAGACGACGTTCGCCTGGGTCCGCGACCACGGCGGCGAGGTCGACCCGGCCTGGAAGGACCTCTACACCGAGGACGGCGCGACGTTCGACAAGGAGATCGTCGTCGACGCCTCCGCGATCTCGCCGATGGTCTCCTGGGGCACCAACCCCGCGCAGGTCGCGGCCGTCACCGCCTCGGTCCCGCAGCCCGCGGGCGAGGGCGAGGAGCGCGCGCTGCACTACATGGGCCTGGAGGCGGGCACGCCGATCGAGGACATCAAGTTGGACCGCGTCTTCATCGGCTCGTGCACGAACTCGCGCATCGGCGACCTGCGCGCCGCGGCCAAGATGGTCGAGGGCAAGAAGGTCGCAAGCGACGTGTACGCCATGGTCGTCCCGGGCTCGGTCCAGGTGAAGGCCCAGGCCGAGGCCGAGGGCCTGGACAAGGTCTTCACCGAGGCCGGCTTCGACTGGCGCGGCGCCGGCTGCTCGATGTGCCTGGCCATGAACCCGGACAAGCTGGAGCCCGGCGAGCGCTGCGCGTCGACCTCCAACCGCAACTTCGAGGGCCGCCAGGGCGCCGGCGGGCGCACCCACCTCGTCAGCCCCGAGATGGCCGCCGCGGCCGCCATCGAGGGCCGCTTCGTCGACATCCGCACCTGGAACTAGGACATCATGAAGGCCATCGAGACGATCACCGGTCCCGTCAGCGTGCTCATGCGCGACGACGTCGACACCGACCAGATCATCCCCAAGCAGTTCCTCAAGCGCGTCGAGCGCACCGGCTTCGGCGAGTTCCTGTTCTACGACTGGGCCAAGGAGGACGGCTGGGACCTCCCGGTCAACCAGATCCTGGTCACCGGCCGCAACTTCGGCTGCGGGTCCTCGCGCGAGCACGCGCCGTGGGCGCTGGAGGACTACGGCTTCCGCGTCGTCATCGCCTCGTCGTTCGCGGACATCTTCAAGTCCAACTGCACCAAGATCGGGATGCTGCCGGTGCAGCTGAGCACCGAGGACACCAAGTCGATCGCCGACGCCGGCTCGGTCCAGGTGGACCTGTCGGCCCAGGAGGTCCGCTGGGACGTCGACGGCCGGCTGCGCACCGCGTCGTTCGACATCGACCCCGAGACCAAGCACCGCCTGCTCAACGGCCTCGACGACATCGCGCTGACGCTCCAGCAGGTCGGCGCGATCGACACCTACGAGGCCGAGCGCGAGCGCTCCGGCCCGGTCACCACCGCCCTGTAGGCAGGCGCCTGACCGCCAGTTCCGTCCCTCCTGCTCGTTGGAGCCGTTGCACCACCGCAACGCAAACGAGCAGGAGGAGAACCCCGCATGTCCCGACGCCTTCTGGCGGCCGCTGCCACGGTCGCCGCGATGGCGCTCGCGCCCACCGCCGCCCACGCGTGGGCGCCCGCGAGCAGCGCCACCGTCCATCCCGGTGTCCAGGTCTTCACCGACGGCGCCCAGTGCACCGCCAACTTCGTCTTCACGTCCGGCGGGAAGACCTACCTCGGCCAGGCCGCGCACTGCAGCGGCACCGGCTCCTCGACCGACACCGACGGCTGCACCTCCGGGTCGCTGCCGATCGGGACGCCGGTCGATGTCACCGGCGCGTCGGCGCCCGGCAAGTTGGCCTACAACTCGTGGCTGACCATGCAGGCCAACGGCGAAGGCGACGAGGAGACCTGCGCCTACAACGACCTCGCGCTGATCGAGCTGGATCCGGCCGACGTCGCCAAGGTCAACCCGTCGATCCCGAAGTGGGGCGGCCCGACCGGCGTCGGCACCGCCGCGTCGCTGGGCTCCGTCTACTCCTACGGGAACTCCGAGCTGCGCGGCGGGATCACGCAGCTGAGCCCCAAGCTCGGCAAGGTCGTCCAGGTCTCCGACGGCGGCTGGTCCTACAGCCTCTACACGCTCACGCCGGGCATCCCCGGCGACTCGGGCTCCGCGTTCCTCAACGCCGACGGCCAGGCGCTCGGCATCCTCAGCACGGTGGCGATCGCGCCGCTGCCGCTGTCCAACGGCGTCGGCGACGTCGGCAGGGAGATCGCCTACGCCAAGGCCCACGGGTTCAGCGACCTCACGTTGGTCAAGGGCACCGAGCCGTTCAAGGCCGGCCTGCCGATCGGCTAGCCGCACCCGCACGTCGCCTGACGGGGCGCCGCCGATATGGTGGCGCCCCGCATGGCCACTCGCATCGTCACCCTCCCGGGGGACGGGATCGGGCCCGAGATCCTGGAGCCCACCGTCGACCTCCTGAAGCGCTTCGTCCCCGACGCCGAGATCGAGGAGCACGTCTTCGGCGGCGCCGCGATCGACGCCCACGGCATCGCGCTCACCGACGACACGCTCGCCGCGTGCCAGTCCGCCGACGCCGTCCTGCTGGCCGCCGTCGGCGGTCCCAAGTGGGACACGACCGACCCGAGCAAGCCGCGGCCCGAGCAGGGCCTGCTCGGCCTGCGCAAGGGCCTGGGCCTGTACGCCAACCTGCGCCCGGTCCGCCCGCTGCCCGCGCTCTACGACGCCAGCCCGCTGCGCCGCGAGATCATCGACGGCACCGACCTGCTCGTCGTCCGCGAGCTGACCGGCGGCATCTACTTCGGCGAGAAGACGCGCACCGAGACGACCGCGTCCGACCTCTGCATCTACTCCGTGGAGGAGATCGAGCGCATCGCCCGCTCCGCCTTCCAGGCCGCGCGCACCAAGGTCACCAGCGTCGACAAGGCCAACGTCCTGGAGTCCTCGCGGCTCTGGCGCCAGACCGTCGTCGAGGTCCACGAGCGCGAGTTCCCGGACATCCCGCTGGAGCACGTCCTGGTCGACAACGCCGCGATGCAGCTGGTGTCCAACCCGACGTCCTTCGACGTGATCGTCACCGAGAACATGTTCGGTGACATCCTCAGCGACGAGGCCGCGATGCTCACCGGCTCGATCGGGATGCTGCCCAGCGCCAGCCTCGGCAACGACAGCGGCCCGGGCCTCTTCGAGCCCGTCCACGGCTCGGCGCCCGACATCGCCGGCCAGGGGATCGCCAACCCGCTGGCGATGTTCCTGTCGCTGGCGCTGCTGCTCCGTCACGGCCTGAACTTGGAAAACGAGGCCGGCGCCCTAGAATCGGCGGTGGACAAGGCCCTTGACCAGGGGCTGCGTACCCGTGACCTCGGTGGGCAGGCGAGCACCGCGGAGGCCACGCAGGCCGTGCTCGCCGCCCTGGGCTAGAAGGAGCAGAACGTTGGACGCAGCGGACCTCATCTGGATGAACGGCGAGTTCGTCGCGTGGGATGACGCGAAGATCCACGTTCTGACGCACGGCCTGCACTACGGGACCGGCGTCTTCGAGGGCGTCCGCTGCTACGACACCGAGAGCCACGGCCCGGCCGTCTTCCGCCACCAGGAGCACGTCGAGCGCCTCTTCCAGAGCGCGTCCATGTACTACATGGACATCCCGTTCACCCGCGAGCAGCTGCGCGAGGCGACGCTGGAGCTGATCGGCCGCAACGGCCAGCGCTCCTGCTACATCCGCCCGCTGGTCTACCGCGGCTACGGGACGATGGGCCTGTTCCCGCTCGACGCGCCGGTCGACGTCTCGATCGCGACCTGGGCGTGGGGGAGCTACCTCGGCGACGAGGGCAAGGCCAACGGCATCCGCGCGCGCGTCTCGTCGTGGCGCCGGATCTCGCCCGACTCGCTGATCCCGCAGGCCAAGGCCACCGGCCAGTACCTCAACTCGATCCTCGCCAAGATCGAGGCCCACAAGTCGGGCTACGAGGAGGCGATCCTCCTCGACGACCACGGCTACGTGTGCGAGGGCACCGGCGAGAACCTCTTCGTCGTGCGCGGCGGCAAGATCTTCACGCCGCCGCTGAGCAGCTCGCTGCTGGACGGCATCAACCGCCGCAGCGTCATCACGATCGCCGAGGACCTCGGCTTCGAGGTCTCCGAGCGCCAGATCTCGCGCGCCGAGCTGTACCTCGCCGACGAGATCTACTGCACCGGCACCGCCGCCGAGCTGACGCCGATCCGCGAGGTCGACGACCACGCGATCGGCACCGGCAAGCCGGGCGAGGTCACGCGCGCCGTCCAGTCCGCGTTCGAGGACGCGCTGCACGGCCGCAGCGACCGCTACGCCCACTGGCTGGACCCGGTTCCGGCCGAGCACTTCTCGAAGGTCGCTGCTTCCTGATGGGAGCGGGTCGGCGAATTCGGTAGCGGCACCCGGCCGCGCCCCGCGAGGGGCGCGTCGCGTGTCGCTGCTCTGAGTTCCCGACCCGCTTACCCTTCAAGAAGAGAGACCTTCCATGAGCACCAAGATCGAGACCTACGACGCCACCCTGCGCGACGGCATGCAGGGCGAGGGCATGTCGCTGACCGCCGCCGAGAAGGTGCGCGTCGTCCGCAAGCTGGACGAGCTGGGCGTCGACCTCATCGAGGCCGGCTTCCCCGCGTCCAACCCCAAGGAGCTGGAGCTGTTCCAGCTCCTGGAGCAGGAGGAGCTGAGCCACGCGCGGATCGCCGCGTTCGGCATGACGCGCCGGCGCGATGTCGCCGCGCAGGACGACCCGGCGCTGCAGATCCTCGCGCAGTGCTTCGCGCCGGTCTGCACGATCGTCGGCAAGACGTGGAAGCTCCACCTCGACAAGGTCGTCAAGGTCACGCCGGAGGAGAACCTGGAGCTGATCGCCGACAGCGTCGCCTACCTGGTCGCCGCCGGCAAGCGCGTCGTCTACGACGCCGAGCACTTCTTCGACTCCTTCCGCGAGGACCCCGAGTACAGCGTCGCCTGCCTGCGCGCCGCGTCGCGCGCGGGCGCCGAGCGCGTCGTGCTGTGCGACACCAACGGGTCGTCACTGCCCCACCAGATCGGCGCCGCGGTGAGGTCGGTCCGCGAGCAGCTCGGCGACGAGGTCGCGATCGGCATCCACTGCCACAACGACCTCGAGTGCGGCGTGGCCAACACGTTGGCCGCGGTGGCCGAGGGCGCCACGCAGGTGCAGGGCACGATGAACGGCATCGGCGAGCGCACCGGCAACGCCAACCTCGTGACGGTGATCGCCAACCTCGAGCTGCGCCAGGGCCACGAGCTGCTCGGGCCCGAGCGGATGGCCAAGCTGACCGAGACCGCGCACTTCGTCGACGAGCTGCTCAACCGCAACCCGGACCCGCGCGCGCCGTGGGTCGGGCGCAGCGCCTTCGCCCACAAGGGTGGGCTGCACGTCGCGGGCGTGCGCGCCGACGCGTCGACCTTCGAGCACTCCGACCCGGCGCTGGTCGGCAACGAGCGCGAGCTGCTGGTCTCCGAGCTGGCGGGCCGCCACACGGTGCTGGAGAAGGCCGCGGGCGTCGGGCTGGAGCTGGACGACGAGAGCGCCGCGCGCGTGATCGAGCGCGTCAAGGAGCTGGAGCACCGCGGCTACCAGTTCGAGGCGGCCGACGGGTCGTTCGAGTTGTTGTTGCGCAAGGAGGCCGGGGCCTACGAGCCGCTGTTCCGCCTGGAGTCCTGGCGGTGCATCGTCGAGCAGCGCGCCGACGGCAAGGTCGAGACCGAGGCCACCATCAAGGTCTGGCTGGACGGCGAGCGCTACGTCACGACCGCCGAGGGCAACGGCCCGGTCAACGCGCTGGACGCCGCGCTGCGCGCCGCGATCCTCCAGGTCCACCCGCACCTGGCGTCGGTCGAGCTGGTGAACTTCAAGGTGCGCATCCTGGACGAGACGCACGGCACCGACGCGGTCACGCGCGTGGTCATCGACTCCTCGGACGGGACCGAGGTCTGGGGCTCGACCGGCGTCCACGAGAACATCATCGCGGCGTCCTGGGAGGCGCTGGTGGACTCGCTGGAGTTCGCCGAGCAGGGCGCGCGGCGCAAGGCGTCCTCGCCCGAGGTGCCCTCGTCGTGAGCGACACCGAGCTGGACGTCATCCCGATCGCGCAGCCGGTCATCGGGCGCGAGGAGGAGGCGGCGGTCCTGGAGGTCTTGCGGTCCGGGCACCTCTCGCTCGGGCCGCGCGTGCCGGAGTTCGAGCGGCGCTTCGCGGACTTCGTCGGGGCGCGCTGCGCCTCGGCCGTCTCGTCCGGGACCACCGCGCTGCACCTGGCCTATCGCGCCGTCGGCGTCACCGACGGGACCGAGGTCGTGACCTCGCCGTTCACGTTCGTGGCCACGGCCAACGCGGCGGTCTACGAGCGCGCGCGGCCGGTCTTCGCCGACATCGACCCGGTGACGCTGAACCTCGACCCCGAGGCGGCGCGCGCGGCGATCACCGAGCGCACGAGCGCGATCGTCCCGGTCCACATCTTCGGCTACCCGGCCGACATGAAGGCCTTCGAGGCGATGGGCGTCCCGCTGGTCGAGGACGCCGCGCAGGGCCTCGGCGGCGTCCACCACGACGGCGTCCCGATCGGCGGGCGCGGCCATCCGGCGATCTTCGGGTTCTACCCCAACAAGCAGTTGGCCACGGGCGAGGGCGGGATGATCGCGCTCGGCTCCGAGGCCATGAAGGTCGTCATCGACTCCGAGCGCAACCAGGGCCGCGCGCCCAACATGGACTGGCTCGACCACGACCGCCTCGGGTTCAACTACCGCTTGAGCGACGTGGCCTGCGCGATCGGCCTGGCGCAGATGGACCGCCTGGCGCGGATGCTCGCCGACCGGGCGCGCGCCGCGGCCTGGTACCGCGAGGCGCTCGCGCCGCTGGCCACCGAGCGCGGGCTCGGCCTGCCCTGCGCGGACGGCGCGACGATCGCCGGCGACCGGCGCGGCTGGTTCGTCTTCGTCGTCCAGGTCCCGCACGACGGCCCGTCGCGCGACGACGTCATCCGCGCGCTGCGCGACCGCGGCGTGCAGTCCAAGCCCTACCTGCCCGCCGTGCACCTGATGTCCTACTACCGCGAGACCTTCGGCTACCGCGAAGGCCAGTTCCCGATCTGCGAGGACATCGCCTCGCGCTCGCTGGCGCTGCCGTTCTTCCCGGCGATCACCCAATCGCAGGTCGCGCGCGTCTCCGCGACATTGGCGGACATCCTGAGCTGATCTCCGCTGTCGCGGTCGGCCGCCAAAGCCGGGCGACGTTGGCGGACGTCCTGAGCTGATCTTTCGCTGTCGCGGTCGGCCGCCAAAGCCGGGCCACATTGGCCGACATCTTGGCCTGACGACGCTCTCGGATCGGGCATCATGCCCGCATGGTCCCGGGCTCGCGACGGCAGCGGGAAATCGCGGCGCGCCGGCGCGCTCGCCGCACCGGCGCCGTCGGCTTCGTCGCGGCCGCCGTCCTGCCGGTCGTGCTCTGGCGCGACGTCGTCGCCGCGATCGCCTCGGAGTTCCATCCGGACGCGCGCTACCTCGTCGCCGGCTGGTCGCCGTGGGTGCTGATGGCGCTCGGGCTGGCCTGCCTGCTGGTCGGCGGCGTCCTGGACTGGCGCAACCGCGACCGCCGCTTCTACGGCCCGACCGGCGCCGCCTGGGCGGGCTGGGGCCTGTCGCTCTACCTGCTCGGCTTCGCGCTGGCGACGCAGGTCGCGCAGATCGCCGACTCGCTGGGCCGCTCGTAGCGCGCGTCGTCCATAGACTCACGCGCGATGTCGCGCTTCGCCGAACCGCAGGACCCGGCCTTCCGGGAGATGAACACGTCGCTGGGCTTCGACCAGCGCCTCTGGCCCCACGACGTCGCCCAGTCGCGCGCGCACGCGAGGATGCTCGCCGCCCAGGGGATCATCGGCGACGACGACCGCGACGCGATCCTCGCCGGCCTGGACCGGGTCGAGGCCGAGCTACGCGACGGGACGTTCCCGTTCGAGCCCGACGACGAGGACATCCACATGGCCGTCGAGCGGCGGCTGACCGAGATCGCCGGGCGTCCGGGCGGCAAGGTCCACACGGCGCGCTCGCGCAACGACCAGGTCATCACCGACGTCGCGATGTTCACCGGCGAGGCGGCGCGCGCGGCCCAGGGCATGCTCGACGTGTACATGTCGACGCTCGTCGACGCGGCCGAGCGCCACCTCGACTGGGCGCTGCCCGGCTACACGCACCTGCAGCGCGCGCAGCCGGTGTACCTGTCCCATCACCTGCTGGCCTACTTCTGGATGGCCGCGCGCGACCGCGAGCGCTTCGCCGCCGTCGAGCGCGCCTGCGGCGTGATGCCGCTGGGCGCCGGCGCGCTGGCGGGCGTCAACTTCGACACCGACCGCGGCATGGTCGCGCGCGAGCTGGGCTTCACGTCGGTCTCGCCCAACTCCATCGACGCGGTCTCCAACCGCGACTTCATCCTCGACTACCTCAGCGCCGCGGCGACCTGCGCGACGCACCTGTCGCGCCTGGGCGCCGAGATCGTGCTGTGGTCGTCGAGCGAGTTCGGGTTCCTGATCCTGCCGGACGCGTGGTCCAGCGGCTCGTCGATCATGCCCCAGAAGAAGAACCCGGACGCGGGCGAGCTGCTGCGCGGCAAGGCACCGCGGGTGGTGGCGCACCTGACCGCGCTGCACGGCGTGATCCACGCGCTGCCCTTGACCTACAACAAGGACTTGCAGGAGGACAAGGAGCACCTGTTCGACGCCGTCGACACGCTCCGCCTCTGCCTGGCCGCGGCGACCGGCATGGTCGCCGGCGCGCGCTTCGACCGCGAGCGGATGTCCGACGCGGCCTCCGACGAGCTGATCGCCGCGACCGACCTCGCCGACCTGCTGGTCAAGCAGGGCACGCCGTTCCGCGAGTCCCACGGCGTGATCGCCGGCCTGGTGCGCGAGGCCGTCGAGGGCGGCACGTCGCTGGCCGACGTCGCGGTGCCGAAGCTGGGGGAGGAGGCGCGCGCGGTGCTGGCGCAGTCCTCGTGGCTGGAGTCCAAGGCGTCGGAGGGCGGCACCGCCCTGGCGCGCGTGCGCGAGCAGCTCGACCAGGCGCGCGCGCTGCTGGCCCCCGCCGGCTGATCCGGTGGCGCTGCCGCCGTCCTTCTATGACCGCCCGGTCGTCGAGGTCGCTCGCGACCTCGTCGGGTGCGTCGTGGAGCACGCCGGCTGCGCGGGCGTGATCGTCGAGACCGAGGCCTACCACCACTCCGAGCCGGCGGCGCACTCCTACGTCGGGCTGACCGCGCGCACGAGCGTGCTCTTCAGCGACCCCGGCAAGGCCTACATCTACCGGTCCTACGGCATCCACGCGCTGCTCAACGCGGTCTGCGAGCACCGCTCCGTCGGCGCCGCCGTGCTGATCCGCGCGCTGGAGCCGATCGAGGGCATCGAGCGCATGCGCGGCCGCCGCGGCGTCGCCAAGGACGTCGACCTCTGCAACGGCCCCGGCAAGCTCACCCAGGCGCTCGGCATCGACCTCGAGCTGAACGACACCAACCTGTACGAGGGCCCGATCCTGCTCCACCCGCGCGAGGGCGCGGCACCGTCGCTGGTCGTCGGCGAGCGGATCGGCATCACCAAGGCGGTGGACCTGCCATGGCGCTTCTGCGCGGCGGGCAGCCGCTACGTCAGCCGGCCTTGGCCCCCAGACCTGCGCGAGACGCTTTGCGCGCCGCCTCGTCGCGCCTGACGGCCGCCGACGGAGCTTGAAGGGCCGGCCCCGTTGCGCTCGCCGGCGACCGTCAGCTACGACGATCCGGGGCGCAAAGCGTCTCGCGCCCGCGCGTCTCGTCTCGCCGCGCGCCATGCCGCCCGCCGCGCCGCGCCGTGCCGCGGCTCGCGCCTCACCGCGCGCCGCGCCGCGTCTCGCCTCGCCTCGCCTGACGGCCGGACCGTGCGCCGCCGGCGCTAGCCCGCGCCGGTGCCGCCGGTCGCGGCGCCGGTCCCGCCGGTGCCGCCGCCCGTGGTGCCGCCGCCGGTCGTGCCGCCGCCGGTGGTCCCGCCACCCGTCGTGCCGCCGCCGGTGGTCCCGCCTCCGGTCGTGCCGCCGCCGCCCGTGGTCCCACCGCCCGTCCCGGTGCCCTCGCCGGTCCCGGTCCCGCCGCCGGTGGTCCCGCCACCGGTCGCGTCGCCGCCGCCCGTGGTCCCGCCGCCGGTCTCGCCACCGCCGCCGGTCCCGGCCCCGCCGGTCCCCGTGGAGGGCGTCGTCGTCTTGGGCGTGGTCGCCACCGGCGGCGTGCTGCCGGCCTCGGTCCCGCCCGACGCGCCGCCGGTGGTGCCCGAGCCCTGCGGCGCGGCGCCCTCGCGCGGGGCGGTGGGGGCGACCTCGGTGGTCGAGGGCTCCGTCGAGGACTCCTCGATCGGCGGCAGCCCCTTCTTCTCGCGCTCGGCGTTCTTGCGGTTGTCGACGATCTGGTTGGCCGCGACCACGAAGTCGTGCCAGATCAGCGCCGGGAACGTGCCGCCGGTGACGTCCGAGCCCTGGAACTCGGTCAGCATCGGCTTGAGCGTCGTCGGGTAGCCGACCCACACCGCGATCGTCCACCGCGGCGTGAAGCCGACGAACCACGCGTCGCCGGAGTTCTCGGTCGTGCCGGTCTTGCCCGCCGCGAAGCCGCCGTACTGCGCGCGCGTCGCGGTGCCGAACTTCACCGGCCCGGTCAGCAGCTGCGTGGCCTCGGCCGCGACCTTCTCCGACAGCACGCGCTTGCCGATCACCCGGTTCTTCTTGACGACGTCCTTGTCGTCGTTGCGCTTGGTGATCTCGTGGATCCCGACCGGCCCGGCGTCGCTGGTGCCCAGCGTGCCCGTGATGCGCTTGCCGCCGGCGGCGAACGTCTCGTAGGCGTGGGCCATGTCCAGCGGCGTCACGCCCTGGTGCAGGCCGCCGAGCGTCATCGCCAGGTTGGAGGACACCGGGGTCCGGATGCCCATGCGCTCGGCCAGCCGCGCGACCTTCTTGGTCCCGACCTTGATGCCCAGCGCGGCGAAGACCGCGTTGTCGGAGAACGTCAGCGCGTTGGCGATCGTCGACTGCCCGGCGTACTCGTTCTCGAAGTTGTTGACCACGAACTGCTCGTGGGACTTCTTGTTGATGGTGAAGAAGCGCTTGCGGGACGGGAAGACGGTCCCGGGCCCGATGCCCTGGCGCAGGGCCTCGGCCAAGATGAAGGGCTTGATCGACGAGCCCGGCTGGCGCTGGCCCTGCGTGGCCAGGTTGAACGGCGCCTTGTTGTAGTCGCGCCCGCCGACCATCGCGCGCACCTCGCCGGACTTGTTGTCCAGCACGACCACCGAGGCCGTCGGTCCGCCCGCCCAGGACAACCACTTGGTGACCGCGTTCTGCGCGGCCTGCTGGAGGTCGTAGTCGAGCGTGGTCTTGACGTTCAGGTCGCCCTCGAACGCGCGCTGCGGGCCGACCTGGTCGACCAGCGACTGGCGGACCCATGAGACGAAGTACTCGGTGCCCTTCGGGGAGTCGAAGTGCGGCGGCGTGATGTCGTCCGGCACCGGCGTGCGGACCGCGTCCTCGTACTGCGACGCGGTGATGCGCGACTGCTCGAGCATCTTCTTCAACACCAGGTTGCGCCGCTCACGCGCGGCGACCGGATGCGCGATCGGGTCGTAGCCGCTCGGCGACGCGATGATCGCCGCCAGCGTCGCGCCCTCGACGGGCGTCAGCTGCTGGGCGCACATCGGGTGCCCCGGCGTGCCGCAGCCGACGTGCGACGGCTCGGCGCCGAAGTACGTGCGCGCCGCGGCCTCGATCCCGTACGCGCCGTTGCCGAAGTACACCGTGTTGAGGTACTCGGTCAGGATCCGCGGCTTGGACCACTTGCGCGTCAGGTGGTAGGCCAGCGCGGCCTCGCGGAGCTTCTCGAACACCGTGCGCTTGGACTGCGCCTGCAGCGCGTTCTTGACGAACTGCTGGGCGATGGTCGAGCCGCCCTGCGCCTGTCGGCCCTGCACGACGTCCTGGACGAACGCGCGCGCGATGCCCTTCAGGTCGACGCCGGAGTTCTGGTAGAAGCGCCGGTCCTCGATCGCGATGACCGCGTACTTGGCGTAGGCCGAGATCTGGTCGTCGCCGACGATGATCCGGCCCTGGTTGGACGTCAGCGTGGTCAGGCGCTTGCCGTTGATGTCGGTCAGCACCGAGTTCTTGCGCTTGGCGACCTGCGGCAGCTGCTCCAGCGACGGCAGGTCGGAGGCGACCGCCATCATCATCCCGAAGATCGTCGAGACGACCGCCAGGGCGGCGAGCGGGACCAGGATCGCCAGGAGCCGGAGCTTCTTGATCTTCGTCCGGCGCTTCGGGCCGTGCCCATCGTCCCCGGCTGCGGGCGGCAGGTCGGGCACGGGTGCGAGATGCGTTCCGGTCGGGTCGCTCATGGCGGCGTTGACGCCCGCATGCTCAGGGGCGGACGAGGAGGTCGCGGGGTGGCGGCAGCTGCCCCGGAATCGGCCCTTGACTCTAGCATTGGGGCCCCATGGCCCCAGCCGATGACCTTCTGCGCAACGCCCACCAGTCGCTGCCCGAGGGAGGGCTGGCGCGCAAGCTCGAGATCGCCGAGAACGAGGGGCGACAGCTGCGCGTCAAGCTCGGGCTCGACCCCACGGCGCCCGACATCCACCTCGGCCATACGGTCGTCCTGCAGAAGCTGCGGGAGTTCCAGGACCTCGGCCATCGCGTGGTGCTCATCGTCGGCGACTACACCGCGCGCGTAGGGGACCCGTCGGGGCGGTCCTCGACGCGGCCGGTGCTCTCTCCGGAGGACATCGACGCCAACGCCGAGACCTACAAGGACCAGGCGTTCACGATCCTGCGCGACGACCCCGAGCTGCTGGAGGTCCGCCGCAACGGCGAGTGGCTGAACATGCCCGCCGCGGATCTCTTCGCGCTCGCGCGCGTGGCGACGGTCGCCCAGATCCTCGAGCGCGACGACTTTGCCAAGCGCTTCGCCGCCCAGCAGCCGATCTCGGTGCTGGAGACGCTCTACCCGCTGCTCCAGGGCTACGACAGCGTGGCGATCCGATCCGACGTCGAGCTCGGCGGGACCGACCAGACCTTCAACCTGCTGCTGGGCCGCGACGTCCAGCGCGCCTACGGGCAGCCGGAGCAGGTGATCCTCACGATGCCGATCCTGCCGGGGATCGACGGCACCGAGAAGATGTCCAAGTCGCTGGGCAACCACGTGGGGGTGACCGAGCCGGCCGACGAGCAGTTCGGCAAGACCATGCGGCTGCCCGACGCCGCGATGGACACGTGGTTCGAGCTGCTGGCCCTCGACGACCCGGGCGCGGGCGCGGGCCCGCGCGATCGCAAGCGCGCGCTCGCGCGCGGAGTGGTGGCCCGCTTTCACGGAGAGGAGGCCGCCCAGGCGGCCGAGCGGCGCTTCGACGCGCTGTTCGTCTCGCACGCCGTGCCCGACGATGTCGAGGACTACGCGGTGGAGTCCGACGACGGCGCCAGCGTGCACCTGCCCGCGCTGATCGCCGCGGCGTTCGGCCGCTCGCGCTCGGAGGCCCGCCGTCTGCTGGAGCAGGGCGGGGTCAGGCTCGACGGCGAGGTCGTGGCCTCCGACGCCTTCGACCTCCCGCTCGATTCGCTCGACGGACGCGTCCTGCAGGTCGGAAAGCGCCATTTCCGGCGTCTCGTCGCCGCCTCTCGCACGGCCTGATCGCGGGGTAGCCGGGTTCGAGCCGGGCCCGATTCCTTGCCGTTGCTGGGCCGGCGGGCAAGCGAGAGGTTCGAACCATGGATCTTGACCGGACGTTCACCTCCGCGGCCGGCCCGCACGCCACGATCTGAGGCGTTCGGACTGGACCGGTTGGCGCTTGCGCCGGGTGCCTGAGGCCGGATAGCCTTGTGGCACAAGGGATCCGGCGTGATCCGGGTCCCTGCGGGGGCGTCTTCGGGACGACCGGGCGACGCGCGGCTCCGAACTGTGCGTATACTTCCGCTCAGCGGGGCAGGGAAGTCCGGTCTGACCGGGCCCCACACCCGCCGCCGAGTGGTGCTAAACTGCTCGGCCCCGCTCCAAGAGCTTCGGTTCTGGGGAGCGTCCTTTCGAAGGAGACCCCTTCCCGACAGGGCGCGACGGTCTTTGAAAACTCAACAGCATGCGCACCTTCTCTCCCAGCCGGGAAGAGAGGTGTGCGTCCAGGTTCGACCCCTCGGGTCACTTCGGTGATCGCGAGGGTCTGAGTAAGAAATTCCGTCATACCTTGGCTTGAGCCGTGTATTGCTCGAGCCACATGAGGCATGACAGCTCTTCGAAGCCGGCGCGCCTTCGGGTGTGTCGGCGGAAGTTCACTTCACGGAGAGTTTGATCCTGGCTCAGGACGAACGCTGGCGGCGTGCTTAACACATGCAAGTGGAGCGACGAACCGGGGCTTGCCCCGGGGCAAAGCCGCGAACGGGTGAGTAACACGTGGGTAACCTGCCCTGTTGATTGGGACAACCCCGGGAAACCGGGGCTAATACCAAATGTGCTCCTTCCACATCAGTGGATTGAGGAAAGGAGGCTTCGGCTTCCGCAACGGGATGGGCCCGCGGCCCATTAGCTTGTTGGTGGGGTAACGGCCTACCAAGGCTCCGATGGGTAGCTGGTCTGAGAGGACGATCAGCCACACTGGGACTGAGACACGGCCCAGACTCCTACGGGAGGCAGCAGTGGGGAATCTTGCGCAATGCGCGAAAGCGTGACGCAGCA
>Ga0335075_10002722_pt1 | contig 28228 bp, 19 predicted proteins | sample Lox_Sample_24_FD_206723 | JGI IMG/M metagenome (GOLD analysis project Ga0335075, IMG submission 206723) | Soil microbial communities from Loxahatchee National Wildlife Refuge, Florida, United States - Lox_Sample_2.4 | ecosystem: Environmental > Terrestrial > Soil > Wetlands | place: USA...
CACGATTGCCCGCGCCAACCGCGCCGACTTCGACCGCGAGGATGTGGTGGTGCTCAACCTGATGAGCGCCCCCGGGGCCGGCAAGACGTCATTGCTGGAAGCGACGCTCGCCGCGCCGCTGCCGGGCGGCGGCCCGAGAGTGGGGGTGCTGGAGGGCGACGTGCAGGGGTCGCTGGATGCCGATCGCCTCGCCGATCGCCACGTGCCGGTCGTGCAGCTCAACACCGCCGGCGGGTTCGGCGGCGAGTGCCATCTGGACGCGAACATGGTGCGCTCAGCGATCGATCAGCTCCCGCTGTCCGAGATCGAGCTGCTGGTGATTGAGAACGTCGGCAACCTCGTCTGCCCAGCCGAGTTCCGCGTCGGAGAGGACGCCCGCGCGATGGTCTGCTCGGTCACCGAGGGCGAGGACAAGCCGCTGAAGTACCCGCTCATGTTCCGCGCCTGCGAGCTCGTGGTGATCAACAAGATCGACCTGCTGCCACACCTCGACTTCGACCTCGACCTGCTCCTGCACCATCTGGACGCGGTCAACCCACACGCCCGCCGGATGCTCACCAGCGCACGGACGGGGGAGGGGATCGAGGAGCTGCGGGAGTGGCTCTCCACACTCGCCGCGCGGGCGCCCGCGGTGCTGTGATGGGGGCGACGGCGGTCGCCGAGCTGGCCGAGACCCGGCTTGAGGACCGCCGCGAAGCCGGCGAGGCGTTCTTCGGGCAGCACGCGACGCGGCTGGCCGAGCTGTGTCATCGGATGGCCGAGCGGTTCGCCCGCGGTGGGCGTCTGGTGGCGATCGGCACCGAGCCCGCCGCGCGCTCCGACGTCCGTCACGTCACCGTCGAGTTCGTCCATCCGGTCATCGTCGGCAAGCGGGCGCTGCCCGCGATCGGCCTCACCGGCGATGGTGCGCCGCTGCACCGCGAGCTCGGGCTCGCGATCGCTGCCGACGACATCGTGATGGCGTTCGGCGGGGAGGACCCGACCGACGACCGGGTGGCGAGAGCGGTCGCGCTCGCGCGCGACGCCCGGGCGCTCACCGTCGCGTTTGCGCCGCTCGGTGCCGAGGTGGAGCTCGAGCCGCCCACCGCGGATCCGTTCGTGCGCCAGGAGCTGGTCGAGACCGCGTATCACGTCCTGTGGGAGCTGGTGCATGTGTTCTTCGAGCATCGTGGCCTGCTCGAGGGCCGCAGCGAGCACCGTGTCCACGACGTCGGCGCCTCGAGCTTCCTGTATCCGTTCCTGTCCGAGGGAGAGTCCGACCTCGATGCGGTGCTCGCCGACGTCGCCGCGTCCGCGCAGATGAAGTTCGCCGATGTCGTCGAGCTGCGCAGCGCCACCCTCGCGGGCGGGCGCGACACGCTCGCCGCGGCCGCCCACGCGCTTCGCGGCGCGCTGGACGCGGGTGGGCGGCTGCTCGCGCTCGGCAACGGCGGCTCGGCCACCGACGCGACCGACGTCGTCGCCGATTTCCTGTCCCCGCCCGCCGGCTACCCGTGGCCGGGCCGCGCCGCGCTCGACCTCGGCGCTGACGCCGCGATCCTCACCGCGCTCGCCAACGACATCGGCTCCGAGGCGATCTTCGCCCGCCAGATCATCGCCCATGGCCGGCCGGCGGACATCGTGCTGGCGCTGTCGACGAGCGGCAACTCACTGTCGGTGCTCGATGCGCTCACCGAGGCGCGACGCCGAGGTCTTCAGACGCTCGCGCTCGTCGGTTACGACGGTGGGCGGATCGCGGCCGAGGATCTCGCCGACCACGTGATCATCAGCCCTTCTCAGTACATCCCGCGAATTCAGGAGGCGCAGGCGACCGTGTACCACCTGCTGCGCGAGCTGGTCTCGTGAGCGCACTCGCCCACACGGAGGGACGGCTGCGCCTCCGCGTGCGGGTGACGGGCACCGTCCAGGGCGTCGGCTTCCGCCCGTTCGTCTACCGGCTGGCCCACGAGCACGCTCTCGCCGGCTGGGTGCTCAACGACGAGCGCGGCGTCCTGCTGGAGGTCGAGGGCACCGCGGCGGCGATCGAGCGGTTCCTGGATGCGCTGCGGACCGCAGCTCCGCCGCTCGCGATCGTCGAGCAGATCACCCAGGAGACGATCGCGCCCACGGACGAGAACGGGTTTCGCATCCTCGAGAGCTCACGCCGCGACAGCTCGGCCGCGCCACCGGTCGCCGCCGACTGCGCGCCCTGCGTGGATTGCCTGCGCGAGCTGCGCGACCCCTCCGACCGGCGGTACCGATACCCGTTCATCAACTGCACCAACTGCGGGCCGCGCTTCACGATCGTCACCGGCGTCCCCTACGACCGGCCATTGACGACGATGGCGTCGTTTCAGATGTGCCCGGCGTGTGCCGCCGAGTACGGCGACCCGCTCGATCGTCGCTTCCACGCTCAGCCGAACGCGTGCCCGGCGTGCGGGCCCCGGCTGCGGATCGCCGGCCGCGACGGACGACCGGTCACCGACTCCGGCGCCGTCAGGGACGCGGTCGAGTTCGTCGCGGAGCGTCTGCGGCGCGGGGCGATCGTCGCCGTCAAGTCCGTCGGGGGGTTCCATCTCGCCTGCGACGCGCGCAACGAGGAGGCGGTGGCCGCGCTGCGGGCGCGCAAGCATCGCGAGGACAAGCCGTTCGCGCTGCTCGCCGCATCGCTGGCGGCCGTCCATGCGCTCGTGCAGGTCGGACCGGAGGACGAGCGGCTGCTGACGAGCGCCGCCCGGCCGATCGTGCTCGCCGAGCGACGGAGCGGGCCGGGCGCGGTCGCGGTGGCGCCGTCGGTCGCACCTGGCCTCCCCGAGCTCGGGGTGATGCTCCCCTCGGCGCCCCTGCACGAGCTGTTGCTTGACGACCTGACCCGCCTCTGTGGCGGCACCCCGTGCCCGCTCGTGATGACGAGCGGGAACGTGTCCGACGACCCGATCGCGTACACCGATGCGGATGCGCTCGGGCGGCTGCGGTCGATCGCCGATCTCTTCCTGTTGCACGACCGGCCGATCCGCACGCGCACCGACGACTCGGTGATGCGCACGGTGACCCTCCCCGCCGGTCGCCGGCCGGTGATGCTGCGGCGCTCGCGCGGCTACGTGCCCTCGAGCTTGACCCTGCCGATCGCGGCCGATCGCCCGCTGCTCGCCTGCGGCGCCGAGCAGAAGTCGACGTTCTGCCTGGCGGCCGGCAAGCGCGCCTGGGTCGGGCACCACATCGGCGACCTCGAGCATTACGCGACGCTCCGGGCCTTCCAGGACGGGATCGACCACTTCGAGCGGCTGTTCGCGGTGGCGCCCGAGCGGATCGCCCACGACCTGCACCCGGACTACCTGTCCACCGGGTACGCGCTCGAACGTGAGGCGACGGACCATGTCGCGGTTCAGCACCATCACGCCCATCTCGCCGCCTGTCTGGCCGAGCACGGCGCCACCGGCCCCGCCGTCGGCGCGATCTACGACGGGACGGGCCTCGGCACCGACGGCACGGTCTGGGGCGGCGAGCTGCTGAGCGGCGGGCTGAGCGACTGCGCGCGCGACGGTCACCTGTGGCCCGTGCGCTTGCCGGGCGGCACGGCCGCCGTGCGCCAGCCCTGGCGGATGGCGGCGGCCTGGCTGCAGGAGGCGTTCACCGAGGAGCGCGGGGTGCCGCGCCTGCTGCGCGGCGCCGTCTCGGACGAGCGGTGGGGTGCGATGCGTGCGATCGCCGCCAGCGACGAGCTCTCCCCGGTGACCACCAGCATCGGCCGGTTGCTGGACGCGATCGGCGCGCTGTGCGGTCTCGGTGCGGAGGTCAGCTACGAGGGACAGACCGCGATCGCCCTCGAGGCCGCGGCCTGGGCGGCCACCGACCGTGTGCCCTACGCACTCGAGCTGACCGGGCAGGACGGGCTGCTCGTGCTCGACCCGCGGGCACTCGTCCGCGCGGTGGCGCTCGACCTCGAGTCCGCGGTCGAGGTCCCGGCGCTCGCGGCGGGAGTCCACGACGCGCTCAGTCGCGCCACGGCGCTCGCGCTGGAGCGGACCGCTCGCGCGGCCGGAACCGGCACCGCGGTGCTGAGCGGCGGGGTGTTCCAGAACCGCTGGCTGCTGCAGTCGATCGCCGCGCAGCTGCATCGCGCCGGCCTGCGGGTGCTCACCCCGGAGCGATTGCCGCCGGGCGATGGCGGGATCTCCTTCGGCCAGGCGGCGGTGGCCGCATGTCGTGGTAATCGAGAGCACCTTGCAATTGCGGGAGGCTCGGGCTAGGTTCGCCGCATGTCCGAGCGGCCCGGCGTGCGAGAGTTCTGGCGTTCGCTGGACTCAGGTCAGCGACGGACGCTGGGGATGATGCTGATCGTGATAGCGGCCCTGCACGTGGCCGGATTCGTGACGCTCTTCCTGTTCGTCGCGCCGAACCGGTACAGCCTGGGCAGCGCGGGGGTCTACACGATCGGGATCGGTGTGACCGCGTACACGCTGGGCATGCGTCACGCGTTCGATGCCGACCACATCTCGGCGATCGACAACACGACCCGGAAGCTGATGAACGAGGGAAAGCGGCCCCTGAGCGTGGGGTTCTGGTTCTCGCTCGGGCACTCCACGATCGTCTTCGCCCTCGCGTTCCTGATTTCGGTCGGAGTCCGCGCGCTCGACGGCCCGGTGAAGAACGACAACTCCACGCTGCACCAGGCGACCAACTACATCGGGACGGGTGTCTCCGGAATCTTCCTGTACATCATCGCGGCACTCAACGTGGTGATCCTGATCGGGATCGTCAAGGTGTTCCGCGAGATGAAGACCGGGCGCTACGACGAGGAGACGCTCGAGCAGCAGTTGCAGAGGCGGGGGTTCATGAACCGCTTCTTCGGACGGCTCACCCGGACGATCACCAGGCCGCGGCAGATGTACCCGGTCGGCGTGCTGTTCGGACTCGGGTTCGACACCGCCACCGAGGTCGCGCTGTTGGTGATCGCCGGCAGCGCCGGCGCCGCGGGTCTGCCCTGGTACGCGATCCTGGTGCTGCCGATCCTGTTCGCCGCCGGCATGTCGCTGCTGGACACGATCGACGGCTCGTTCATGAACTTCGCCTACGGGTGGGCGTTCTCCAAGCCGGTGCGCAAGGTCTTCTACAACATCACGATCACCGGCCTGTCGGTGATGGTCGCGCTGGTGATCGGAACCATCGAGATCGCCGGACTCATCGCCTCCGAGGTCAATCTCTCGACCCCGTTCTGGACCTGGTTTGAGAACATCGACATCAACCTGCTCGGCTTCATCATCGTCGGCATGTTCCTCGCCACCTGGGTGGTCGCGCTGGCGGTCTGGAGGTTCGGCCGCATCGAGGAGCGTTGGAACGCGCACATCGCGCCGACTGACCCTGTTCAATAAGCGCGTGCGTGCGACCCTGCCTGGGCGATGACATTCGCTCCCGACGTCCCGGCCCTGCGCTTCGAGACGCTGGAGGAGGCGATCGCCGCGGTACGCGAGCACGGACTGCGCCTCTCCACCCCCCGTCGCCTGCTGCTCGAAGCGCTGTTCGCCGCGGAGGGCCCCGTCGCCGCGCCTCAGCTGGTGGGCAGGCTCTCCATCGATGAGTCGTCGGTCTACCGAAACCTCGAGGCGCTCGAGGGCGTCGGCCTGGTGCGCCACGTCCATCTCGGTCACGGGCCGGGGCTCTACGTCCTCGCCGGGGGCGACGAGGTCGAGTACCTCTACTGCGAGCACTGCGAGAAGGTCACCGCGGCCTCGCCGGAACAACTCGAACCGGTCCGCGAGTCGATCCGGCGAGAGTTCGGTTACCAGACGCGATTCACCCACTTCGCGATCGTGGGACTCTGCTCGGGCTGCGCCGAGCGAGCGGTCAGCTGAACGCGGCCGGCATCGCCACGGTGGGCCCGCGAGTGTCGGGGACCTCCTCGGGCTCGATCTCGAGCAGGTCGTCTTCGCGCCCTGGCCGGAGCACGACGATCTCGCCCGGTGCGTGGAGCAGCAGCCAGGCGACGTCGTCGGGCGCGAACCCGTGCGCTCCCAGCGCGGCTGCCGCGACCACGATCCGCTGATAGCGCTCGCAGTCGATCGCGCGTTGCAGGGCGTGGCGGGCCGTCCGCCCACGCTCCAGACGGGCGTCGACCGCGACGCCAAAGCTCGCCGCGCGCTGCTCGATGGCCTCCTGTGTGGCGACCGCCATCTCCGCCTGCCGGGGCAGTGGACAGTCGAGCGGCAACCATCGAGGGACCGGGGCGAGGAACACCGGCACCAGCACCGCACCCTCGGCGCGGGCCAGCCGCAGAGATGCGTCGAGCGCGCTGCGCGAGAGCGCGGTGGCCAGGAACGGGAACAGGATCCGCGGCGCCTCGCCGGTGGGGGGCGCCAGCGGGTCCAGCGCCGTGGCGGCGCTGCTGCGCCAGGGGGGTTTCATCGGGTTTCCTCCTCGCGGCGGCTGCGGTCGGCGACGATCCGGAGATCGACGCCGGGCAGCAGCCTCAGTAGACGGTCCGGCAGCGGCGTCCGAGTCCGCTGCAGCATCGAGCGCGGTCCCGGGGTACCGATCAACACGTAGGTCGTGCCGCGCTCCCGGGCCACTCGCTGGGCAACGGCCGCGACATCATCGCCGTACTCGACGAGCAGGTGCGCGCCGAGCACGCTGCACAGCTTGCGCAACGCTCCGAGCTGCTCGGCCTGCTCGGGGTCAGGCTCCTCAGCCGCCACCCAGAGCACGTCGAGCTCCGCCCCGAGCCGCTGGGCAGACCGCCAGGCACGGCGGACGATCCGCTGAGAGGCGGGGCGCGGGGTGACGAGCGCCAGAAGGCGCTCCCCGATCGCCCACGGAGCGGCGGTGTCGATCACCCGCTCCTCGCCGTGGCCCGCCTCGGTCGGCGGGCCCTCGGCGACCGTCCCGTGCGGATTGCGCCGCGCCTCGATCCCCTCGGCGACCTGGCGCAGCGACACCTCGCGCAGCGCGGTGAGGTTGGCGGGCGTGAAGAAATTGGCCAGCGCGGTGTCGATCCGTTCAGCGGGGTACACCTTGCCGGCGCGCAGCCGGTCGCGGAGCGCCTCGGGCGTGATGTCGAGCAGCATCACCTCCGAGGCGTCGGCCAGCACCCGGTCCGGGAGCGTTTCCCGCACGCGGGTGCTCGTGAGCTCGGCGATCTGATCCGAGAGCGATTCGAGGTGCTGCACGTTGACGGTCGAGAACACGTCGATCCCCGCCTCGAGCACGGTCTCGACGTCCTCGTAGCGCTTCTCGTGCTCGACGCCGGGAGCGTTGGTGTGGGCCAGCTCGTCGATCAGGCACAGCTCGGGCGCGCGCCGCAGGACGGCGTCGAGGTCCATCTCGGACAGGACCGTCTCGCGATAGTGGACCTCCCGCCGGGGGACCACCTCCAGTCCGGCGGCCTGGGCGGTCGTCTCGGCGCGGCCATGGGGTTCCAGGTAGCCGATCACGACATCACGTCCGGCCTCGAGCTCGGCCCGCCCCTCCTGCAGCATGCGGTAGGTCTTGCCCACCCCGGCGGCCATTCCGAGGAAGACCTTGTGGTGGCCCCGCGATGGGTCATCGCTCATGCGCCGAGCAGGTTATGCACGACCAGGTCGATCAGCCAGATGCCGATGAAGGGAGCGATCAGGCCGCCGAGTCCGTAGATCAAGAGGTTGCGGCGCAGCAACGAGGTGGCGCCGACGGGCCGGTAGGAGACACCCTTGAGCGAGATCGGGATGAGCAGCGGGATCACGATCGCGTTGAACACGATGGCCGAGATGATCGCTGACCGCTGGGTGCCCAGGTGCATGATGTTCAGCACATGAAGCGGTCCCTCGGCTCCGTGCTTGGCCGACCAGGTGAACAGGAAGATCGCGGGGAGGATCGCGAAGTACTTGGCGACGTCGTTGGCGATCGAGAACGTGGTGAGCGCGCCGCGGGTGATGAGCAGCTGCTTGCCGACCTCGACGATCTCAATGAGCTTCGTCGGGTTGGAATCGAGGTCAACCATGTTCCCGGCCTCGCGGGCGGCCTGGGTGCCGGTGTTCATGGCCACGCCGACGTCGGCCTGCGCCAGCGCGGGGGCGTCGTTGGTGCCGTCGCCGGTCATCGCCACCATCCGTCCCTGGGACTGGTGCTCCTTGATCAGCGCGAGCTTGTTCTCCGGGGTGGCTTCGGCGAGGAAGTCGTCGACGCCGGCCTCCTCCGCGATCTTGGCGGCGGTCAGGCGGTTGTCGCCGGTGATCATGATCGTGCGAATCCCCATCGCCCGCAGCTGGTCGAACCGCTGGCGCATCCCCTCCTTGACGGTGTCCTTGAGGTAGATCACGCCGAGCACCTGGCTGTCGCGGGAGACGGCGAGCGGAGTGCCGCCCTCCCGGGCGATGCGATCGAGCGCGGAGCGCAGCTCGTCGGGCGCGCGGCCGCCGTGCTCGGTGATGAAGCTGATCACCGCGTCCCCGGCACCCTTGCGCAGCTGGTGACCGTCGATGTCGACGCCACTCATCCGCGTCTGCGCCGTGAACGGCACGAACTCGGCGTTGCCGTTCAGGTCGCGCTCGCGGATCCCGTACTGCTTGGCCAGCACCACGATCGAGCGGCCCTCCGGGGTCTCGTCGGCCAGCGAGGAGAGCTGTGCGACCTCCGCCAGTTCCGTCTCGGACACGCCCGGCATGGGCACGAACTCGGAGGCGAGGCGGTTGCCGATCGTGATCGTGCCGGTCTTGTCCAGCAGCAGCACGTCGACGTCGCCTGAGGCCTCCACCGCACGCCCCGAGAGCGCGAGCACGTTGCGGCGCACCAGCCGGTCCATGCCGGCGATACCGATTGCCGACAGCAGCGCGCCGATCGTGGTGGGGATCAGCGCCACCAGCAGCGAGATGAGGCTCGTGTCCGAGATGTCGGTGTGCGCGAACAGTCCGAACGGCCGCAGGGTCGCGACCACGATCATGAAGATCAGCGTCAGGCCCGCGAGCAGGATGTTGAGCGCGATCTCGTTGGGGGTCTTGCGCCGCTCGGCGCCCTCCACCAGCGCGATCATGCGGTCCATGAACGACTGGCCGGGCTCCTGGGTGATCTCGACGACGATCTCGTCGGAGAGCACCCGGGTGCCGCCGGTGACCGCCGAGCGGTCGCCGCCGGACTCGCGGATCACCGGGGCGGACTCGCCGGTGATCGCCGACTCGTCCACCGACGCGATGCCCTCGATCACGGTGCCGTCACCCGGGATCAGTTCGCCGGCGGGCACGACCACCACATCGCCCTTGGCGAGCTCGGCGGCGGCCTTGCGCGTGCCGTCGCGGAGGGTCGCGATCGTGTCCTTGCGCATCGAGCGCAGCGTGTCGGCCTGTGCGCGCCCGCGGCCCTCGGCGAACGCCTCGGCGAGGTTGGCGAAGATCACGGTCAGCCACAGCCAGATCGCGATCACCAGCGAGTACCACGCCGGCTGACCTCCGGACAGCGAGTCATCGCCCGCCAACTGCAGGACCCAGGTCACCGACGTGATGACCGCGCCGATCTCGACGACGAACATCACCGGGTTGCGGATCTGGACGCGCGGATCGAGCTTCACCAGGCTGTCGAGCAGTGCGCGCCGCAGGAGCTCGGCGGAGAACAGCGATGCGGACCGACGCGGGTGGCCGGAGGGCACCGGAGGCGTGGGGGGAGTGTCGATGGTGGCGGTGCTCATCACGTGTCCTTAGGCCCGCGCCCGATCAAGGGCGATGTTGAGTTCCATCACGTTCACCGAAGGCTCGCCGGAGAATCCGAGGCCTCGCTGGCCGGTGAAGCGGTGCACGAGTGCCATGACCGTGGGGAGCGGCAAGTGGCGTATCGCGGCGACCCGATGAGCCTGAATCGCGGCGTTGGCCGGCGAGATGTCCGGATCGATCCCCGACGCGGAGGTGTCGACCGCGTCGACGGGGACCTGAGCGAGAATCAGTGATGGGTCATACGGCCGGTTCAGTGACAGGTAGGCAGCCGCGTTCGACGCGATCGCCTGTTCGGTCACCTTGTCGTTGGGTCCGTAGTTGGCGAACGTGGTTGCGGCGGCATTGTCGGCCGGTACGGTTCCCGATGGGCGCGTCTGGAAGTAACGCTTGTCCGGGGTGGTCACCGGCTCCCCGTCGTCCAGCTTGACCTTGCCGCTACTCGTGTACACGAGGTCGGTGTACTGCTGACCAATCTCCTTGGAGCCGACGAGTTTGCCGTGCTGGTAGACGAGCTGACCGTTGGCATTGCCGGGGAACACACCCTGCGCGATCCCGGTGATCACCAATGGATAGAGGATCCCGAGCATCAGTGTCAGTCCGAGGATCGCGGTGACGGCGGTGCGGATGTCTTTTTTCATGGCTAGTACAGGTGTCCGGTGAGGCCCTGGACGATCGGTCCGAGGAGCAGTGCGGGGAAGAAGGTCAGCGCGCCGACGAGGATGATCACGCCGATGAGGAGGATCACGAACGTCGGATTGTCGGTTCGCATCGTTCCCAGGCCCGGTGGGCTGACGCGTTTGCCGGCCAGCAACCCGGCGACGCCGAGTGTGAACAGGATCGGGCCGTAGCGAGCGAACAGCATCGTGAAGCCGCCGAGCAGGTCGGCGAAGGTGACGCCGTGCGATCCGAGATTGCCGGCGCTCGGCTGGACGAAGCCGGTGTAGCCGGCAAAGGCGGATCCGTTGTTATTCGCCTGGGAGAGGTAGGCGTAGAGCGTCTCGGAGAAGCCCTGGGGGCCCTTGCCCACGGCGGAGATCGATGCCCGGCCGGCTTGGGAGGCGACCGCCAGCGCCGTCGAGAACAGGGCGGCGAGCGGGGTGAGCAGCAGCCCGACGGCGACGAGCTTGATCTCCCGCGCCTCGATCTTCTTGCCGAGGTACTCGGGAGTGCGCCCAACCATCAGGCCGCCCAGGAACACGGCGAGCAGGACGTAGAGCAGCATCGAGTACAACCCGGTGCCGACGCCGCCGAAGATCGTCTCCGAGGCAGACAGGTTGGCGAACGGGATGGCTCCGCCGATGCCGGTGAACGATTCGATCGCGCTGTTGACCGCGCCGCAGGAGGTGACGGTGGTGACCACGTCGAACAGCGCCGAGCCGGCGATTCCGAACCGCTGCTCCTTGCCCTCGAGGTTGCCACCGTCGGCCCCGTGAGTGAGCGCGGTGTTGATGTGGGCGGCGTGCTGGGCGGGAGAGCCGTGCGCCTCGGCGATGTAGCAGACGATGACGGCGCCGAGGAACATGAGCATCATCGCGCCGTAGATGGCGTAACCCTGCCGTGGCGCGCCGACCATCCGGCCGAACATGAAGACGAGTCCGGCGGGGATCACCAGCACCGCCAGCATCTCCAGGATGTTCGTGAATCCGGTCGGGTTCTCGAAGGGGTGGGCGGAGTTCACGTTGAAGAAGCCGCCGCCGTTGGTCCCGAGCTCCTTGATCGCCTCCTGGGAGGCGACGGGCCCCATCGCGATGTGCTGTGCTCCGCCACTGGTCAGGCCATGGGCGAACAGGTAGGTCGTGAAGTTCTGGATCGAGCCCTGGAAGATGAGCGTGAGCGCGACGAGGATCGACAGCGGCAGCAGGATGTAGAGGCAGGTGCGGACGAGATCGCGCCAGAAGTTGCCCAGTGACTTTCCGCTGCGCGAGGCGATCCCGCGGATCAGAGCAACGACGACCACCATTCCGACCGCGGCCGACACGAAGTTCTGCACGGTGAGCCCCGCCATCTGGCTGAAGTAGCTCATCGTCGTCTCGCCGCCGTAGTACTGCCAGTTCGTGTTGGTGAGGAACGACGACGTTGTGTTGAACGTCACGTTCCACGGCGCGGAGTGGTAGTGCAGAGGGTTCAGGCCGGTGAAGTCCCAGAACGTCTGGGTGCGCAGGATGATGTACAGCAGCACCCAGCCGGCCAGTGAGAACCACAGCAGTGACTTCGCGTACGCCTTCCAGTCCTGACCCTGCTCGGGGTCAGCGCCGAAACAGCGATACAGCAGACGTTCGACCGGTCCCAGAACTGGATCGAGCCACGTGTGGCCGCCCGTGTAGACGGCGGCCATGTAGCGGCCGAGCGGCAGCGCCAGGGCGGTGAGAAGCGCCACGAAGCCGAAGATCGTGATCCAGCCGAACGCGGTCATCTAGAACTTCTCTCCGCGCAATAGTGCGTACAGGAGGTAGAGGCACACGATCGCCGAGACGACCAGCCCGAAGAGGTCAGCGCCACTCATATGCGGTCGATCCCCTCGAGAAGTGCGTAGAGGAATACGAAACTCAGTACTCCGAGAATGATTGCCACGATGTCCATGGCACTCATCCTCGGTCGGCCACCGTCAACGCGACATCAAGAACGTCTCAAGCGACGTACAGATGTTGTGAAGAGCTACCGAGTCCCGGCCGACGCGGTTTCAAATGCATCCCACATCAAGGCGTACCGGCCACCCGCGGTCACCAGTTCGTCGTGGTCGCCGACCTCCGCGACCTGCCCGGCGTCGAGCACGACGATCCGGTCGGCGTGCCGCGCGGTCTGCAGCCGGTGGGCGATGAGGATCGTGGTCCGTCCGTGTGAGACGCGGGCCATGGCCTCGTTCACGCGAGCTTCGGTGACCAGGTCGAGGTTGGAGGTCGCCTCGTCGAGCAGCAGGATCGCGGGATCGACCAGCTGGGCTCGCGCGAGCGCCAGCAGTTGGCGCTGTCCGGCCGACAGCGAGCGGCCGCGCTCGGCCAGCTGATGCAGGTATCCGCCGGGGAGGCCGGCGATGAAGTCGTGGGCGCCCGCTGCACGTGCGGCCGCCTCGACGTCGGCGTCCGAGGCGGCAGGGCGGCCGTAGGCGATGTTGTCCCGCACCGTACCCGTGAACAGGAAGCTCTCCTGGGGGACGTATCCCAGGTGTGAGCGGAACTCGTGGATGTCGAGGGAGCGGACGTCGTGGCCGTCGACGCGCACGCTGCCCGAGTCGACGTCGTAGAAGCGGGAGAGCAGCTTGACCAGCGTCGACTTGCCCGCGCCCGTCTCGCCGACCAGGGCGATCGTCTCACCGGGGGTCACGTGCAGGCCGATGCCGCGCAGCGCCTCCGGCGGTTTGGCCGGCGGGCCGTTCGTGCCCTGCGGCGTCCGCGCGTCACTCGGGCCGCGCCGGTCGGGCCGAGTCCGTTCGGCGCGTGGGGCCGGGTAGGCGAAATGCACGTCATCGAAGCGGACCTCGCCGGCGAGTCGCGCGATCTGCCCGGGCGCGGCAGGTTCGGGCGTCAGCGTCTCGGTTCGCATCAGCTCGCCGATCCGCTGCACCGAGATCGTGGTCTGCTGCCACGCGTCGAACACCTGGGAGAGCTGCTGGATCGGGGAGAAGAACAGGTCGATGTAGAGCACGAACGCAATCAGCGCGCCCGGGGTGAGCCGGCCGTCGCGGATCATCCCCGCGCCGACGCCGAGCACGATCACCCCGGCGAACCCCGACAGCAGCTGCACGAACGGGAAGTAGGTCGCCACCAGCCGCTGCGCGGCGAGGCGGGAGGTCAGGTACTCCGCCCCGAGGCGATGAAAGCGGCGCATCGTGAGCTCACGGTGGTCGAATGCCTGTGACTCGCGGACGCCCGACAGGCTCTCCTGGAAGTCCGCGTTGACGACTGCGATCCGGTCGCGAGCCTGGTTGTAGAGCACGACCGCGCGCCGGCGAAAGACGACCGTGCATGCGGTGAGCGGCACGACGACGCTGAGGGTGCAGAGCGCGAGCTCGAGGTTGATCACCAGCAGCGCCGCTCCCACGCCCACGAACGTGACCAGCGAGACGAGCGCGGACAGCGCGCCGTTCTCGATCAGCGACTCGAACTGGTCGACGTCGGTCGTCATGCGGGTCATGATCTGTCCCGCCATCTCGCTCTCGTAGTAGTCGAGCGAGAGGCGTTGCAGCTGGGCCCAGATCCGGATGCGCAGCGAGAGCATGATCCGCTGCGCCGCCCGCCCGGTGACGAACGTCTCAGCGATCTCGTCGACCAGGTCGACGAGTGTGACTCCCAGGTAGATGCCCGAAGCGGCGAACAGCGCATCCTGCGAGCCGGCACGGACTCCGTCGTCGACCCCGTACTTGACGAGCAACGGCCCGGCGAGCGAGGCCATCGCGTCGATGACCACGAGCACGAAGCCGACCGCCAGCGGGCGGCGGAACTCCAGCAGCAGGCGCCGCAGGCTGAAGCGGCGGTCGCGCCGAGCTTCGCGCTCGAGATCCACGTCCGCCGCGTCACGCACCGGTGGCAGCTTGGCCACCTGGGCAAGCAGCCGCGGGGTGGGTGCCAGGTTTGCCTTCAGGTTCCCGCCGCCACCGCCGAGGCCCATCCCGAGGCTCGGCGCGCCGAACCCCCCGCGGCTGATCTTCCGGTAGCCACCGTCGCCGTTCGGATCCGAGCGCGCCCATGCCGCCGCGGTCGTCTGGCCGTCGCCGATCGCCGCCAGCGCCTCGATCCGATCGCCGACCGCGGCGGCCGCCTCCGCCTCGAGGCCGCTGAGCAGGCTGCGATAGAGGTCGCTGCGCTCCATCAGCTCCTCGTGGCTGCCCTGGTCGGCCGCCCGGCCGTGGTCCATGACGACGATACGGTCGGCGAGGTGCAGGGTCGAGCGCCGGTGCGCGATCACGATCGTCGTCCGGTCGGCCATCACCTCACGCAACGAGTCGTGGATCGCCTCCTCGGTGTTCGCGTCGACGGCGCTCGTCGCGTCGTCGAGCAGCAGGATCGCCGGGTCGTAGAGCAGCGCACGCGCGAGCGCCACCCGCTGTCGCTGGCCGCCGGAGAGCGTGAGCCCTCGCTCGCCGACGGTCGTGTCATACCCGCGGGGGAGCCGCTCGATGAACTCGTGCGCGCCCGCCGCCTGCGCAGCGGCGACGATCTCGGCCTCAGCGGCGCCGGGCCGGGCGTAGGCGATGTTGTCCCGCACGGACTCCGAGAACAGGAAGCTGTCCTCGAAGGCGACACCGACCGCCCGCCGCAGCGAGGACAGGGTCAGTCCACGCGCGTCGTGCCCGTCGATCAGGACGGCGCCGCGCTCGGGATCGTGGAAGCGCGCGAGCAGCAGCAGGGCGGTCGACTTGCCGCATCCGCTGGGTCCCACGATGGCCACTCGCTCGCCGGCGGCGATCCTCAGCTCGAAGTCGTCCAGGACGACCTGATCCGGGGTGTAGCCGAAGCGGACGCCATCGAACCTCACCTCGCCGCGGACCTGCGTCAGGTCGATCGCCTCCGGCGCGTCGGCGATGGCCGGCTCCAGGTCGAGCAGCTGGAAGATGCGCTCCACTCCGGCACGTGCCTGCTGCGCGACGGTGATGATGTTGGCCAGGCGCTGGGCGGGGGAGACCATCTGCGCCATGTAGGTCGAGAAGGCGAGGAAGGTGCCGAGGCTGATCTGATGGCGCAGCGCCAGCCAGCCGCCGAGGGCGAGGATCGCCACCTGGCCGAGGGCGGGCACCGCCTGCAGCACGGGCTGGAAGCGCGACTGCAGCCGGACCTCCCGCATCTGGGAGCCGTAGAGCACCTTGGAGGCCTCGGTCACCCGCTCGAGCTCCCGCCGCTCCTGTCCGAACGCCTTGACGATGCGCACGCCGCTGAGGCCCTCGTCGACGATCTGTACCACCTCGCCCTCGCGCTGCTGGCCGTCCCAGCTGGCGGGGAACACGCGGGAGCGCATCCGGTAGGAGAGGAACACCAGCACGGGCACCGCGAGGAACCCGATGAGCGCCAGCAGCGGGGAGAGCCACAGCATCACCCCGAGCGAGAGCACGACCAGGACCAGGTTGCTGCTGAGGATCGGCAGCATGTTCAGCAGTGCCTGCACGAGCGTCGAGTCCGAGCTCGCGCGGCCGACCAGTTGGCCGGTCGGCATCCCCTCGAGCGTCTGGGCGTCCATGCGCTGCAGGTGGTCGTGCATCGCGTTGCGCAGGTCGTACTGAACCTCGAGAGCCACCCGCCCGCCGTGGTAGCGGCGCAGATACGACGCCCCGAAACCCACCACCGAGGTGAGCGCCATCAGCGTCAACCACGGCCACAGCGCCGAGCTGTGGGAGACGATCACTCCGTCGACGATCTGGCGCTCGGCCAGTGGGACGATCGTCTGCGAGACCCCGCCGATGAGTGCGCCGATCAGCGACAGCGTCAGCCCGCGCCGGTGGCGGGCGACGTACCGCCAGAGGCGGCGGATCCACCCCGGTTGTGCGGTGCCGTCGGTCGCGGGACTCACCCGCCGGCCCGGGGCGCCGCGTCCGCTCCGGCGCCGCTGAGTCGGGGCGTGCGCTGTGCCCAGCGTTCGGCGCGTCGTTCGTCGAGCGCCCTGCCCAGCCAGACCAGCGCCTCCAGCAAGCCGTCGCCGTCCGGGGTGCGACGGCACAGGTCGCGCAGCCGCTCTCGCATCTCGGTCTCGACCTCGGCGAGGAGCCGTTCTCCCTCGCGCGTGAGCCGCAGGCCGGCGACGCGCTGGTCGCCGTCCACCTCGTAGCGGGTGAGCAGGCCGCGCTGGGTCAGCGACTCGACCGCGGCACTGATCGCCGGGCGGCCGAGCGCCAGCTTGGCCGCGACATGCGACGCTCGCCCCTCGCCCGAAGCGACTGCGGACAGCACGCGGTAGTGGGCGAGGTTCAGCTCCGTGGAGGAGCGCTCGAGCACCGAGGAGGCACGCGCGAGCGCGCGGACGGCCTCGATCTCCTGTGCGGCGATGTCCGGGTCCGATGGCACTCGGTCGAGCCTACAACGATTGTTCGACGGTCGAACTTGTTGGTCGCCGTTCTGACCCCGCCCGTCATCGGGCGCGCCGAACCGGCGCCGCGCCGATTGCGATTGAGGGCGGGCAGCCGAACCGCGATCATCTCCGGCCATGTCCCACGCGCCCGTGATCACCCAGCACCCGCTGTCCCCCTTGACCGCCGACGAGCTCCGGGCCGGAGCCGCAGCCGCGCTCGAGGGCGCGGATGGCGCCCGGGTGGTGAGCTGCGCGCGGCGAGAGCCTGACAAGGGCGTCTACCTCGCGTGGCGCGAGGGGTCCGGAGATGCGCCGGCGCGGGAGGCGCTCGTGGTGCTCGCGCGGCGCGATGGGATCGAAGAGGTCGTCGTCGACCTCGCCGGAGGTGGAGTGAGCTCGCGCGAGCCGGTGCCGGGTGCGCGGCCGCCGATCACTCCCGAGGACTACGAGGACGCCGCGGCCTGCGTGCTGAGCGACCCACGGATGGTCCAGACGCTGCGGGCGCGCGGCGTCGAGGATCTGGAGCTCGTCCAGATCGATGTCCTGCCGAGCGGCTCGTTCGGGCACCCGCTCGAGGCGGGCCACCGCTTCGGCCGAGCCGTCGCCTACCTGAAGCGCGATCCGCTCGACAACGCCTACGCCCGGCCGATCGAGCACCTGATCGCGTTTGTCGACCTCGACGCACACCGCGTGCTGGAGATCGAGGAGGGCGAGCCCCGGCCGATCCCGCAGGCGGATGGCGACTACCGGGCAGGGGTGGTGCCCGCGCGCGAGGATCTGCGCCCGTTCTCGGTGACGCAACCCGAGGGGGTGTCGTTCGTGGTGGAGGGCGGTGAGGTGCGCTGGCATCGCTGGACGTTCGTCCCCTCGATCGACCCCCAGGAGGGGCTGGTCCTGCACGACGTGCGCTACGACGGCCGGCCCGTGCTGCATCGCGGCTCGTGCCCTGAGATGATCGTTCCATACGGCGAGCCCGATCCGATGCACAACTGGCGCACCTACTTCGACGCCGGCGAGTACGGGCTCGGGTCCTCCATCAACTCGCTCGAGCTCGGCTGCGACTGCCTGGGCGAGATCACCTACCTCGACGCCTGGCTCTCGGACCACCGCGGAGAGCCGCAGCGGATCGCCAACGCGATCTGCCTGCACGAGGAGGACGCCGGCATCCTCTGGAAGCACACCGACCACGCGACCGGGCACGTCGAGACCCGTCGCGGCCGGCGCTTTGTGGTCAACGCGATGGCGACCGTCGGCAACTATGAGTACGCGTTCCGCTGGTATCTCGGGCTCGACGGCACGATCGAGGTCGAGGTGCAACTGCACGGGATCGTCTCCACGATCGCGGCCGGGCCGGACCACCCGCCGCGTGGGTCGAACCTGATCGACGACGGCCTGGCGGCGCCCCACCACCAGCACCTGTTCTGCTTCCGGCTCGACCTCGACGTCGACGGCACCGCCAACTCGGTGAGCGAGGTGCAGGCCGGCTCGGTTCCGTCCGGCCCTGAGAACCCGCTCGGCAACGCGTTCGTGCCCGTGGTCACGCCCCTGCGCTCCGAGAGCGAGGCGCGGCGTCAGGCCGACGACGGCGCGGCACGGGTGTGGACGGTCAGCAGCGGCCGGATGGGGTCGCACGGGCGGCCCACCGCCTATCGGCTCGTGCCGGGCCACGGGACCGCGACGCTGCTCGCCCAGCCCGACTCCAGCGTCGCCCGCCGCGCCGGGTTCGCCGCCCACACCCTGTGGGTCACCCCGTACCGCGCCTCCGAGCGCTTCCCGGCGGGCGCCTATCCCTACGGTCGCGCCGAGCCCGACGGCCTGCCCGTGTGGAGCACCGACCGGCCGCTGGAGGGCGAGGACATCGTGCTCTGGTACACGATCGGCGTCACCCACTTCGTGCGCCCGGAGGACTGGCCGATCATGCCGATGACCAAGGCCGGCTTCCGCCTGGAGCCGGTGGGCTTCTTCGACCGCAACCCGACGCTCGACATCCCGGCGTCCGGGCAGGGGTGCCACCACGGGGCTGCGCACAACGGGCACGCCGGCTGACCGGGAGTCGGCCGGTGAGTCCGCCCGGGCGGGCCGGACGGGGCGGGCCGGGGCGGGCCGGGCCGTGCCGGGGCACTCTGGGAACTTCGAGCCGCCTAGCGCGGGCCAAGGTTCCCAGAGTGCCCCCGGGGCGCATCGGCAGACGAACTCTGGGAACTTCAAGCGGCGGACCGCGGCTCGAAATTCCCAGAGTGCCGCCGACGGATCAGTCCCCGCCGGCGACCAGCGGCTCGCGCGCCGCCGCGCCCTCGATCGAGCGGTCGGCCCCCGCCGCCCAGCCGGCCGCAAGCAGCACGCAGGCGACGGCCAGCAACTCGAGCACGCCCGCCGTCCAGCCGCCCTCCAGGCCGTGCAGCACCCCGACCGAGAGCGGGCCGAGCGCCGCCACCAGGTAGCCGACGGTCTGCGCCATCCCGGAGAGCTCGGCGCTCATCGGCGCGCTGCGGGTCCGCAGCACGAACAGGGTGAGGCCGAGGCTGATGCCCGCGCCCTGGGCGACGCCGAGGATCACCATCCACGCCCAGGCGCCCGCGCGGGGTGCCACCAGCAGGCCGCAGAGGCCGACCAGGAAGGCGGCGGCGGTCAACCCGGTCGCCCGCCGCTGGCTGGACATCCGCGCCGCCCAGGACGGCACGGTCAGTGCCGCGGCGATCCCGGTGAAGTTGAAGACCGCGAGCATCCCGCCGGCGGTGGTGGCGCTGACGCCGTGGTCCTGCAGCAGCGTCGGCAGCCAGGCGTTGAGCGAGTAGAAGATGAGCGACTGGCAGGCCATGTAGGCCGCGACCCACCAGGCGAGATGCGAGTGCCAGACCGCGGCCGCGAGGGTGCGGCCCGGCGCGTCCGCGGGCGGCGTGTGGCCGCGCAGGGCCACCGGGATCCAGACCAGCCCGGCGACCACCGCCGGGATTCCCCAGAGCGCGAGCGCCGGGCGCCAGCCGATGTGCAGGCCGTCTCCCAGCGGCACGGTGAGCCCGGCGGCGGCGGTTGCGCCGGTCGACAGCATCACCGAGTACAGCCCCATCATCACGCCGGTGCGGTGGGCCAGGTCGCGCTTGACCAGCCCCGACAGCAGCACGTTCTCGATCGCGATCCCGGCGCCGGCGAGCGCCGAGCCGGCGAACAGGGGACCGTCGCCGGGGATGAGGCGCACGGCGATCCCGGCGACGAGCATGGTGATCGCGACCGCCAGCGCGCGCTCGAGCCCGACCCGCCGGCCGAGCCGCGGGGCGACCAGCGCGAACAGGCCGAAGCAGACCAATGGCAGCGTGGTGAGCAGCCCGATGCCCGCCGTGCTCAGCCCGGTGCCCGACCGGATGCGCGAGGTGAGCGGCGAGACCGCGACGACCGCCGGGCGCAGGTTGACCGCGAGGAGCGCGATTCCCGCGATGAGCAGACGCTGGCCCGGGCGGCCTGGCGCAGGCGCGGAGGCGGGCGGGGGTGGCGCCGATGGGCGGGGTCCGGCCATCACCGGCACCCTAGTCCGAGTCCGCACCAGGTTCTGAGCGATGTGCGTGCAGAACGCCGCCGGGTCGGGGATGATGGGGACATGCCCGAGAACCCCTCCCAACGCAGCGTCAAGATCGGCGCCGACGAACGCACCGGCTGGTCCTCGGAGCGCCCGCGCCGCGACGGCGCACCCCCTCGTCCCGTCGACATCTCCGAGAAGTGCCGCGTCCTGCGGCCGACGGACCGCATGCGCTACTCACCCGGATCGATCGTGATCATCGCCGGGCCGGTGGCCGTCGACCTGGACAGGTTCGCCGATCGGGTGGTGGAGGAGCGCGGCGTGGTGCTGTCGCTGGCCAAGGTCCGGGCGCTGCTGCAGGGCCGGGTCGCAGAGGACGAGCTCGAGGACAAGGCGGCCGAGCTGCTTGACGCGGCCGTCCACAAGCGCCTCACCGCCCGTCAGTCGATCGTCATCCCGGTCGAGGGGCTCGAGGCGGAGAATCGCGAACGGTTCGTGCGCCCTGCGCATGCGGCGCGCCGGCCGCGCCACCTGATCCTCGTCGACGGCAGCCCCGATCAGGTCTCGGACGAGGAGCGCCCGCTGCTGGACGAGCTGCGCCGCGACCTTGACTCCGGGGAGCTCGGGCGCGAGGGGTTCCAGACGGCCATGCGGCTGTCGGGCCAGACCCGGGACGAGCTCAAGCGGATCGTGTTCGCGCGCCCGCCCGCCGATGACTGATCGGCTGCGCACGCCCACCCACGGCCGGCTCATCCCCAGCTGATGGACCTCGGCATCTCAGGCCGGATCGCGCTCGTCTGCGGCGCGACCAGGGGAATCGGCCGTGCGGTCGCGCAGGAGTTGATCGCCGAGGGCGTCCGCGTCGCGATCACGGCCCGGGACTCGGCCCGCACCGCCGCCGTCGCTGCCGAGATCGGCGCCGCCGCCGGATACGGCTGGGACTCCGCGGACCTCGACGCGGCTCCCGCGCTGATCGAGTCGGTCACCGCCGAGATCGGCCCGATCGACATCCTGATCACCAACACCGGCGGGCCGCCCTCTGGCGAGGACCCACTCGGGTTCTCGACCGAACAGTGGCGCGACGCCCACCGCTCGCTCGTCGAGTCCCCGATGACGCTGCTGGGCCTGGTGGTGCCCGGCATGCGCGAGCGGGGCTGGGGGAGGGTCGTCGGGATCGCGTCCACCTCCGTGCGCGAGCCGATAGCGGTGCTCACGCTGTCCAATGCCGAGCGGTCCGCGGCGCTCGCCGCGTACAAGACGCTTGCGAGCGCGGTCGCGGGCGACGGGGTGACGGTCAACACGCTCCTGACCGGACAGATCGCGACTGAGCGCCTCAGCGAGCTCTACGGCTCCCTGGAGACCGCTGAGGAGATCGCCGCCCGCAACGTCCCCGCCGGCCGGCTCGGCCGCCCCGAGGAGATGGCCGCCGCCGCCGCATTCCTCTGCTCAGACCGCGCGTCCTACATCACGGGCACCGCGCTGGCGGTCGACGGCGGAATGTTGCGCGGCATCTGACCCGGTGGGTGGCGTTTCGCGGGCCGCTCCCGCGGGTACCGCATGGCCGCGCGGCGCGTGATTGCAGGGGCGCCGCGGCCACGCTCACAAGGGAGAGACGATGGACCTACCCATCCGCGGGACGCTTGCGGCATCGCTGGCCGCGGCGTGCATGGTCGGCGCGGCGCTGCCCGCCGCCGCCTCGGCCACCCCCACCACCCGGGCGCACTCAGCCACCAGGGCGCACACGGCCACCAGGGCGCACTCAGCCACGGCGACCAGTCCCAACGCGAACTGCCCCTGGCTGAACGACTCCGAGCCGATCGAGACGCGCGTCTCGCAGCTCATGTCCCAGATGTCGCTGGCCGACGAGATCGACCTCGTCGAGGGCCATGGGACCAGTGAGCCGTACGTCTTCTACGAGCCGGCGATCCCGAGCCTGTGCATTCCGCAGCTCGGTGAGGAGGACGGCCCGAACGGCGTCGGCGACGGGCTCACCGGCGTCACCCAGCTGCCCGCCGGCGTCACCCTGGCCGCGACGTTCTCCAACGGGCTCGCCCGCCGGTACGGCGCCGTGGTTGGCTCCGAGGAGTGGGGCAAGGGCGCGGCGGTCAACCTCGGCCCGACGATCAACCTCGACCGCGACCCACGTTGGGGCCGCTCGTTCGAGGCCTACAGCGAGGACCCCTACCTCAATGGCCAGCTCGGCACCGCCGAGGTCGACGGGCTGCAGGCGACGGGCGAGCTGGATCAGCTCAAGCACTACGACGACTACGACCAGGAGACCAACCGCAACACGCCGCAGGACGATGAGGTCATGACGGTGCGGACGGCACAGGAGATCTACCTGAAGGCGTTCAACATGGTCGTCCACGAGGCCGACCCGGCGTCGATCATGTGCTCCTACGCCTCGTTCAGCATCATCGGCTCGCCCGATCCGAGCGAGCAGTACGCCTGCGAAGACAACTATCTGGAGAACGACGTCCTCAAGCAGGACTGGGACTTCCCCGGTTTCATCACCTCCGACTACGGCGCGCTGCACGACACCGTCCAGGGGATCGAGTCAGGCACCGATCAAGAGCAGCCCGAGGCCACCTACTTCGGGCAGGCGCTGGAGACCGACATCCAGAACGGCACGGTCCCGCGCGCTTACCTGAACTCGGCGATCTCACGTGAGCTCACCGAGATGTTCCGTTTCAACCTGTTCGACGATCCGCCGACCGGGAACACCTCGAGCGTCGTCACCAGCCCCGCGCACGTGGCGATCTCGACGAAGGTCGCCGAAGCCGGCACGACGCTGCTCAAGAACGCGGGTGGCACGCTGCCGCTCGCAGCCAAGAACGGCGGGAACATCGCCGTGATTGGTCCGTCGGCCCAGGCGAGCCCGACGGACGGAGGCGGCGGCTCCGCCCAGGTCCTTCCGTCCAAGACGGTGAGCCCGCTGCAGGGTCTGGAGAGCGCCGTCCAATCCGGCACACACCTCTCCTACACCCAGGGACTGCCGACCGACGCCTCGCTGCCGACGATCTCCGACATCACACCGGCCTACGCGCCGACCCCGTTCGGAGGCAGCTACACCGGCACGCTCACCGCGCCGCAGACCGGAACCTACGTGCTCGCGTTCACCAACCCGTACCCGTATTACACGGCGACCTACCTCACCCTGAACGGGACTCAGATCCTCGACAACCCCGGTACGCCACCGCAGAGCACGTACTCGGTGGCGGTGCATCTCACCGAGGGCACTCAGTACACGATCGGGCTGACCGGCGGCTCCTCGCAGCTCGGCTGGGCCACGCCCTCGATGCTCGCGTCGTACATCGCCCCGGCGGTGAAGGCGGCAAAGTCCGCCCAGACGGCGGTCGTCGTCGTCTCCGACGACACCGAGACCGAGGCCGCCGACCGGTTGCGGCTCGCGCTGCCCTCCGCTCAGAACGAGCTCATCTCCAAGGTCGCGGCCGCCAACCCGCACACCGTCGTCGTGATCGACGCCGGCGCGCCGGTGACGATGCCGTGGCTCGGCTCGGTGAGCTCGGTGCTCGACGCGTTCTACCCCGGCGAGACGAACGGAACGGCGCTGGCACACGTCCTGTTCGGCAGCGCCGACCCGAGCGGGCACCTGCCGGTGACGTTCCCGCAGAGCCTCTCGCAGGTGCCCGCCAGCACGCCGCAGCAGTTCCCCGGAGTGAACGGCACGGTGCAGTTCTCCGAAGGGCTGGACATCGGCTACCGCTGGTACGACCAGAAGAACATCACGCCGCTGTTCCCATTCGGCTATGGACTCTCCTACACCACGTTCGGCTACTCGAACCTCCAGGTGAAGGCGCCCTCGCAGCCGGGCGCGGACGCGACGGTGTCCGCGACGGTCACCAACACCGGCTCCCGGGCCGGCTCGGACGTCGCCCAGCTCTACCTCGCCGACCCCTCGGCGGCGGGCGAGCCGCCGCGGCAGCTCGCCGGATACAGGCGCGTGACGCTCGGCGCCGGCCAGTCGACCCAGGTGACGTTCAAGGTCACCCCGCAGGACGAGGAGTGGTGGGACTCGAGCGCGAACGGCTGGTCGCAGAGCCCGGGCACCTACGGCGTGTACGTCGGGGACTCCTCGGCGCTGGCGAACCTGCCGCTGCAGGGCAGCTTCTCGCTCGCCACCACGGCCGGCTCACGCGAGGTGTCGGTGAGCGCGCCATCGACGATGACGCCCGGCTCCCCGTCCACGGTGACGGTGAACCTGACCGCGTCGGGCACCCAGACGCTGCCGCACGCCACGATCGCGCTGCAGCTGCCGCAGGGCTGGACCGCCACGCCCATCGGGCCCGCGTCGTTCAAGAACGTCGCGCCCGGGACGGCGCTCACCGCGCAGTTCTCGGTGACGCCCGCGGCCGACTCGCCCAACATCAACGCGACGATCCACGCGACCGCCGCTCTCGGCCCCGACCTCACCCGGGAGGCCGGGACCTCGACGACGGTCGGCTGAGCCCCGCGGCCCAGGCTCCGGGGAGCGCGCGCAGGGGCGCGCTCCCCGGTGGGGCGGGTCTCTGAGAACATCGGCGGCCGTGATCCACGTCGCGGTCCTCGACGACTACCAGCGCCGGGCCCATCAATGGGCGGACTGGTCCTCGCTCGGCGAGGACGTCGAGGTCGAGTTCTTCGCCGAGCCGATGCAGCCGGACGAACTCGTGGCAGAGCTCGCCCCGTTCCAGGTGCTCGTCCTGATGCGCGAGCGCACCAGGTTCCCCGAGGCGGTGCTCGCCAAGCTTGCACAGCTTCAGCTCGTTGTGACCACCGGGATGCGCAACGCCTCGCTCGACGTCGCCCACCTGTTCAGCCGCGGCGTCGTCGTCTCCGGCACCGAGCACGATCCCGGGGGCGCAGGCGTCTCCAGCACCATCGAGGTCGCCTGGGCGCTGATCCTGGCCACGGCCAAGCGCGTCACGACTGAGGACCGGGCGCTGCGCGAAGGCCGGTGGCAGACCGATCTGCCGGTCAACCTGTCCGGGGCGACGCTCGGGCTGCTCGGCCTCGGCCGGCTCGGCGCGCAGATGGTCGGCCCCGCGCGCGCGTTCGGGATGGAGGTGATCGCCTGGAGCCAGAACCTCACCGCCGAGCGCGCCGCCGAGACCGGCGCCCAGCTGGTCAGCCGTGAGCAGCTGTTCGCGCGCTCCGACTGGCTGTCGATCCATCTCGTGCTCTCCGAGCGCTCGCGCGGGCTGGTCGGCGCCGCGGAGCTTGCGGCGATGAAGCCTGGTGCGACGCTGATCAACACCTCGCGCGGGCCGATCGTCGATCGCGAGGCGCTGGTGGACGCGCTGCGCCAGGGACGGATCACCGCCGGGCTCGACGTCTACGACCACGAGCCGCTGTCCGCCGGCGACCCGCTGACGCGGGTCCCGGGCGCGGTGCTGCTGCCCCACCTGGGATACGTGTCGGAGGCCGCGATGCGGGTGATGTACGGCCAGGTCGTCGAAGACATCCGGGCGTGGAAGGCGGGCGAGCCGATCCGGCGACTCGGCGGCTGAGCCGCCCGTCGCATGGTGCCGTTTAGTGGATCATTGAGCCGCCCAAGCTCCAGCGTTTCCGCACACCGGCCACGAAACGGCCCCGATCGGGAAGGTTTCGCGCGTGACTCGTTCCGGCGAGGCGCGTGACGGACCCCCGATGACTGAGAGGTGGAGACGATGTCCTGGGACGCGATCGCTGACAACGCACGCCTGTCGGCGCTGCGCGAGCTCGGGATCATCGACACCGATCCCGAGGCCGAATTCGATCGCTTCACGGCGCTCGCCGCCGAGCTGCTGAAGGCCCCCGTCTCGACGATCACGCTGATCGACAGCGACCGCCAGTTCTGGAAGAGCGCCTACGGGATCACCGGCTCCTGGGCCGAGGCGCGCGGCACCCCGCTCAGCCACTCGCTCTGCCAGGAGCCGATGACCACAGGCACGCCGCTCGTGCTGAGCGATCTGCGAGCCGACCGGGAGCGTGCCGACTGCCTCGCGCTCCGTGACCTGGACGTCGTCGCCTACGCCGGTATGCCCCTCGTGCTCGCGGACGGCTTCGCGGTCGGCGCCCTGTGCGTGATCGACCACGAGCCACACGAGTGGACCGAGCGCGATCTGGCGACCCTCTCAAGCCTCGCCGAGATGGTCAGCTCGATGCTCGACCTGCGCCGGGGGCTCAACCAGCAGATGCTCCACGACCCGCTCACCGGGCTGCCCAACCGCGCGCTCACCGTCTCCTACGGCGAGACACTCTCAGGCGCCGAGGACACCGGAGACCTGCTCGCGCTCGCGATCGGGATCGACCGTCTCGGTTCGCTCAGCGGCGTCCATGGGGTGATGCACGGCGACCACCTGATCAATCTGCTCGCGCGGCGGATCGCGCATCAACTTTCGATCGAGGACGTGCTCGGCCGTCTGCAGAACGACGTGTTCGCCGTGCTGCGCCCGCGGCTGATGGACCACGCCGAGGCGCTCGACCTCGCCCACCGCATTCGCGGCGCCGTGTGCTCTGATCCGATCACATTCCACGGCGAGCCGATGGAGGTGTCGGCGACGGTCGGGATGGCGATCGCGGGGCCGGGAATCGACGGCGACACACTGATCGGCCGCGCGCTCTCCTCGCTGGAGCGTGCGCGCATCCAGGAGGAGGACGTCGTCACCTTCGTTCCCCGCACCGAGGAGGAGACCCCGGTTCGCTCGCGGGTGCGGGGCGCGCTCGCGGGGGCGGTCCAGCGCGGCGAGATCTTCGTCAACTTCCAGCCGATCGTCGAGCTCACCACGGGCGAAACCGCCGGCTATGAAGCGCTCGCCCGCTGGCGCCATCCCGAGCTGGGGCTGATCGGGCCCAGCGAGTTCATCCCGCTCGCGGAGGCCACCGGCGACATCGTGATCATCGGCGAGCACGTGCTTCGCGCCGCCTGCGCACAGCTGGCGATCTGGCGCTCGATGGTCCCTGGCGACGATCTCGGTGTCACCGTCAACATCTCGCCGCTGCAGCTCGCGGCACCCGGCGTGGCCAAGATGGTCCGCTCGGTCCTCGAGGGCGCGGGGTTGCCCGGCTCCGCGCTCACGCTCGAGATCACCGAGAAGATCTTCGTCTCCCCGGGCCCGGTCCAGCGCGCCAACCTGGAGGAGATCCGGGGCCTCGGCGTCCACGTCGCACTCGACGACTTCGGCACCGGCTATTCGGCACTCAGCTACCTCAAGCACTTCCCCGTCGACATGATCAAGGTCGACCGTTGCTTCCTGGACGGCCTGGAGACCGACCGCCGGGATGCGGCGCTGATGCGCGCCATCCTCTCGATCGGCAGCGGCATGGACCTCGAGGTGGTGGCCGAGGGCGTGGAGACCCGGGCCCAGCGAGAGCTGCTGCGGCTGTCCGGCTGCCAGTGGGGTCAGGGGTTCCTGTTCTCCGAGCCGCTGCCCGCCGACCAGATCAACCTGCACGCGGCACCGTCGGTGTTCGGTGCGCCCGCGGGTCCGGTCGTCGACGGGATCGTCGCCGCGCCCGAGCCGTAGCCCGCGGCCGGCGGCCCCGTCCGCACCGGACGGGCGCCCACCGGCCCCGCGCCGGACCGGCCGCGCTAAGTTCGGCCGCGTGCTGAGCCCTGGCGCCCCGGTCGAGCAGCTGTTCTGCGAGCTCGTGGCGATCCCGTCACCGAGCGGGCATGAGCGCGCGGTCGGCGAGGCGATCCGCGACTGGCTGGCGGCTGCGGGGATCGAATCCGGGTTCGACCGCGCCGGCGAGGAGAACGACTCGGACGCGGGCAACCTGATCGCGCGGGTGCCGGGAGCGTCCGGCGCGCCCGTGCTGCTGTTCGTCGCACACATGGACACCGTCGAATCGGGCGCCGAGGCGGTCCGCCCTCAGGTCGGCCCCGATGGGGTCATCCGCTCGGCGGCTGAGACGATCCTCGGCGCTGACAACAAGTCGGCGGTGGCCACGGTGATGCGGACACTCGCGTGGGCGGCGTCGCACCTGGACCCGGATCGGCGCCCGACGGTCATCGGCGCGTTCACCTGCCGCGAGGAGGCCGGCCGGATGGGCGTCTCGTTGCTCGATCCCGCGCTCGTCTCCGAGGTCG
>Ga0335075_10002724_pt1 | contig 28219 bp, 18 predicted proteins | sample Lox_Sample_24_FD_206723 | JGI IMG/M metagenome (GOLD analysis project Ga0335075, IMG submission 206723) | Soil microbial communities from Loxahatchee National Wildlife Refuge, Florida, United States - Lox_Sample_2.4 | ecosystem: Environmental > Terrestrial > Soil > Wetlands | place: USA...
ATGAAAAGGGAGACCACCAAGAAAGGCTCTATCCATTCTAATATGCAATTAAAGAAAGAGCAGATTAAGTGTTGAGAGAATCTGCCTCAGGAGAAGATCGTTACGGACTTTAAGTCAAATAAAAGTTCGAAACTGCCTTATCGGCAGCTGGAAACTGCCCTTACAGACGGGGTGTTACGGCCATGATAACCGCAGTTATTACAGGCACTATTACAGCCATTGCGGACAGGTTTACGGATAGCTTCGCAGGTTTACGGACGACTTTTTCGGACCATTAGTTAATCGATATTACTGTCAGAGAGTGTTTACGTAATTGGTGATTATCTACTGTAATAAATAGGGAGGCTGGGAAGCTGTACTTATGGGGGAGCATCTACAGCTTCACATACAGCATTGAAGCAGTCAATAAAAGCATCATATTCATCATCACTACTGAGCCTACAACACAACCTACGTATCCCCTATTCAGTCGTCATTGCTTCCGCTAATCCACGTAATCCTGACAATTACCACTAGTTAGCTAATACACGTGACTAATCACCCCTTTTAAAAGCAGTCCTTTTGCTGGCACTCCCCCTTCTTCTTTCTCTTCTCTCCCTAGCTTTGGATTCTTGTAAATTGGAACTACCAATTGCATTGGCTTTGCTCACTCGCTGGCATCCCTGTGCCACAGCTTGACTGAGTTCGTGACAAAGATTCAGACTTGGATAGAGAGGATTCTGAGTCATATTAAAGAAGTTATTAAGTGTAATGGGGACAATTTGTATCAGTAAGGCCCATTAAAAGGTAAATCAAAGGCTAGAGTCTATTAAATGAATATATCTTCATATTTAGGAACCTTTCTTAGTGGTTGAGAAGTTGTGGGGGTATTGCAGGGTTCCCTAGGCACTTACAGGGTCATGCGACTTAGGATTGCAGGGTGGAGGCTTGGCACTTACAGGGTTAAATGCCCTGTAATCTCTAAGCTTTTGACCGCGAAGCTTATAAGATTCATGTCGTGGCCCGTGCGAGTAAGAAAAGGTGGTTTCCAGGTTACATACGTAATCTAATTCAGACACGCTAATGTAATCTACCCTTACTTTGTATGCTTTCCAACCCTTTTAGCTTCTGACTGCACACAATCATTGCATCCTTCTTCTTCCAGCGACGAAATGGCTAAACATGGCCCAAAACTCAAGACAGTTGCAAAACATTATCACAATCCCTATAAACATCGATTTGGATCCTTTTTTGCCAGCTTTGACGGCTATTTATGCACTGCTCCAGGGCCGGACTCGAGAGCAACAGCTTAGAGCTATCCACTATGCGCTATGGACGCTTGTATCAGACAAAAATGGGAGAGACAAGCTGATTCCTACTAATGCTGCTGCAATAAATGTAGGCTGCACTGCAAAGATGTTACGGACCTAGATCCAAACGTACGATGAGATTAATGCTGGTGCTAGAGGCTGTCGAAAAGCTGGGCTTAATGTTGAAGCAAAAGAACCACAAATGGAGCAAGAGTTGCATAATCCATTCCTTCAAAAGCGCGCTATTGGCCGTAAAATCAAGGTAAGATAGATAAATCGGCAATCTCGAATCATTTACAGTAATACATACTCACATCAAGTACTTAATACAGAAGGCAAAGCTACAAAATACATTAGATTTTCGTTCTTTAGTGGCTAGTTCAGTGCATTCCTGAGAAGAGATACAATTACATTTAGAGTAGGTCTAATGTTTCCTTAGCTAAGCTTAAGAAAGCTTATTGTATATAAACTAATAATATATAAGTTCTAACAAAGAAAGCTCAAACTATACTCAAACTATTACGAAGAGTGTCAAAACTAGCTTCAATTCAATTGTCGAATGCAGAACCGTAAGCAATTCAAGCTATCCAAGATTGCAAGCATAGACTAACACTAATATTATTCGAATTCCTCGACCCCAAAATGTATGCGTCATCTAGCTCTAAGACAGTATGGGTAAAAACAGCCCGAAGTGGGTAGGACAAAAGACAAGCCACACTACAAATCATATTACATGTAGACAAAGAGCTTAGATATAATCCTTTATTAATCATTCATGGCAAAGGCGATAGAAAGGCAAACTAACTAACAGTCGCTTGAAAAACGAGTACAAACAGTACGGTCCACGTGTTGTTGTTGCTTTTAATCCAAAATCTCATGTAAATACTAATGTTATAATAAAGTAGATTCAATTTTAATACTTACATTCGTCAGCTTATGCTTTCCAGAAGTAGGAACCTAAGCATAAGTCTTAAATGCTGTTGCAGATCCTCAGAGAGTGGGCAATGCTTTTTATTAGAGTGTGGCGGAAGGCTTTGAGGCCGTAACATGTACTACATCAAATAAACTAGTACGGACTACCTCTAACCCGATATCCAATCATTGGACAGCTTAGCATTGGTATTCCTACTAACCGTAGCAGGAAAAACGTTGTTATAACGAACCAGACCGTGCAAGAAGTGGAGGACTAGACACTTGATCAAGACGATGAAGTAGAAGCGGAATCAGGCGATGAGTGTACTTGAATGTATTACTGTTTGTAGCGTAGTTTGGTCTGTAAATGACCTATTTTACCTTAAAAAAGCAGGTATTTAAGTAAGTCTTATATACCAGGTAACCCTTACCCACGGGAACCAGTAAAAGGACTGGTCTTATATGCATAGGTGGTATCACAGGAGATGGGGGTCTTATATACCAAGAGATGCAGTATTGGTCGGAGTTAAACGGGTCCTGCATAGCTTGATTTAACCGGCTACAAATATCTACCCCTGAAATATCGTTTTTCGATCCTTGGCAGCACGCACTAATATATTACAGCTTCACAACAGAATCACCTTACACTAAGCTGTTTTTTCCATACAATTGTTTTTCTGAGGCACTGTTGATATCTCAACTGGCGTGATTGCTACTCCTTGAAGCGCTTTCAAGTAACGATATCTTGGAACGCCACAAAGGATTGTCTGCGCATCATTCCAGTTATTAGCATGGAAAATTCAGTACATAAACGCCGCAGACCGGCTGTAGCCTGTACTGAATGTCGACGACGAAAGGTGAAGTGTGATCGCAATCTACCATGCGGGCCATGCACTCAATCCTCGCTAATGTGCGCATACCGTCCGCTGCCAACTGCGAACCTGCAACCTGATCAGAACACATACCAACCAATTCTAAATTACGCAGGCCAAGGATCTTCTGCATCTGGATTCAATACCACCGCCGACCAGTTTGGAGAGCTAAATTCGAGTTTCTGCTCAGCGGGGCCAATGTCAGTCTGGGGTCTTTCAGGTATCGTGGCTCCTCTAGACGCTCCGCAGGTCAAGGGCTATGGAAAGAGCCAGGTAGGGGGGTCAAATATGATGCATCACACAGCACGCAGTCCGCCAGGCAGTGAAAGTGATCAGTTGTCCATATTCACCGCGCCTTCCTCGGAGATCTCAATCAACGGCAGCCTATCGGCACCTTCTGGACGCATCGGATGCAGTTTTTTGAGGATATCAAGCTTCGGACCTAACCAACATTATATCCAAACAACGGTAGGCTATGAAGCATTCTTAGAAAAGTTTTGTTATAGGAACGGCTAATATTACATAGCTTGACAAAATGAAATTTCTGTTCTGCGACGTTGAATCCCACGTCTCAGGCGAGTATTCCGAAATCCTGCCGCTCCTCACGAAGTGCAAGCAGCTCTCAAAAATGATCAAGGCCAGACGATCAAGTGATCGAATATATGGCTCATCCGGACCACATCTCATGCACAAAATGCCCCCAAAGACAACCTGTGATCGACTCGTTCATCTCTATCTTAACACATTCGAGTCCGTCTTCAGGATTCTGCATATTCCATCATTTCAGCAAGAGTATCAGGCATATTGGAATAACCCCCTGAGTTCAAGCGATGCCTTTTTGCGAAAGCTTCTCCTCGTCATGGCTATTGGTACATGCTTTTACGGGGAATCCGAGGACCAAACGCGTTCATTACGACCCCTCGCATCCAAATGGGTTCACGGCGTCCAGCAGTGGCTACTTTATATGTGCGAGATATCCGAAATCGACATCGATGCGCTTCAGGTGTCCTGTCTCCTCCTCTTGGCCCGCCAAACCGACGTAATGGCATCAGAATTGATCTGGATATCAGCAGATTTTCCGCTTCGAATAGCAATTAGCCTAGGATTTCATAAAGAGCCGCGGGATAATTTCCGAGAAATCCCAGTCTTTGAGGCGGAAATGAGGAAAAGACTGTGGGCCACAATACTAGAGATTTCTGTCCAATTAAGCCTTGACTCTGGTATGCCGGCACCGATATCTGGTGAGGATTTCGATTGCCAGCCTCCGTCAAACCTCGACGATATACAGATTGGAGATCACGTAGTCGGCTGCGTCCCCACGGAGTCCCTGGAAACATTTACACAAAGTACAATCCTGATCATGCTCATGAGGACTGTGCGCATTAGACTCAAGATTGTCCGATTGCTCAATGCCTTGACTCCCAGCCAAAATTACCAGGAAACCCTGCAACTAGGCTCCGAACTAGATGCTGCTGTCCGTTCGCATAGCGCCCTCATCCAGTCATATCTTTCCCTGCCCTCGACAGACAAGGCAAAGCCCACCGAGTTCCAGATGCAGCTTCTAGACATCTTGACGCGCCGCTTTCTATTGGCGCTACATGTTCCGTTCGCTGCTAAGGTAAAGTCTGACTCATCATTCTATTTCAGCCGAAAGGTCGTCACTGAAATATCTCTTGTGTTTTTGTCCAACCCATTCTCGTCACAACGCCATATGGGGCCTTCGCAGGATTACTCTCGTCTGAACGTGCTTGGCTGCGGCATGTTCAAGCACGCGCTGTGGCACGCGACTGCCACGATCTGTGTGGAGCTGATCAATGATTTGATGGAAGATTCGTTCCCCATGATGCATAGCTTCTCTCGCGAGAAGTTCTACCAAGTCATACAACAATCTGCCGAGATTCTAGACCGCCGTATCCGAGCGGGAGATACGAGTATTGAAGCCTACGTGCTATGCACCTGTGCCCTAGCGCAGGCCGACGCTATTCAAGCGGGAAAAGCACCGGAGGGGAAAATAACGGAGGCGGCTAAGTCCAGCTTGGGCCTTTGCTGCCGAATTCTGGAAACTCAGACAGGGGACAGTGTTCAGCAATTTAATAAGGCCTCCACAAGTCATGGAGATACTTGGTTTCAGGGTGAGAATGACTGGCCGGCCGCATGGGATTCCATGGTAATTGTGTCTCTTCTCCTTTCGCGAAGATTTGTTCATAACATTGATTAATAGCTCTAAGACCAAGCCCCCAACCTCGATCTATACACCGACTTTGTTCTGCGATGATTTAATGGCGCTAATTGGTCAATTTGGCGAGCTAATTAGTCAAGTTTGTTCAACCATCAATTTTGTGTTGTTCATCAACAACTCGAGTTATGGCTCAACACTACAACTAGTGGTTTATTGGTCAATTCAGCGGTTCACTCGTCAATTGGTATAGTCAGTGTTGAACTGTAATTTTTTAGGGCCTTATGTTGGAATCACGGGAATAGAATAGTGATTGTGTGCGCAGCATAGAATAGAATTGATTGATAATGCACAATTCTGTGGGATGCAAGTCCCCTATATCTACACGCTTCAGATACTAGGCTCTCCAAGTACTTCGGGGTCTCCGAATTACCACTAGATCTAGATCTGTTGATCGATAGTCTGGGCCCGTCTGGGCCCGTCGACCCTAACGGACAGCCCCTAAAGCTGTGATTCCAACATTATAGGCTTTTTCTGGTGGTGTTGTACCACTACACTCGCTGGAAAATTAGGCATAGTACAACTAAAAGCACTAAAGCTACTAATTAAATCCACTGGACCCACTAGAAACAACTAATTAAATCTGTTAATGCGCTGAACCTACTGAAAAGTACTGCAAAATCCATTTAAAAGTGCCTTGAATATTCTTTATTCTAAGGCCTTCACAGTCCTCCGCCGCTTGCCTTGCACAATGTTAGCACTATTAACACTGCTGTTAGTGTCGAACAGTGTATTTGCCTAACGCTTTCTACCAGCTCTCTAAACGCTTGCCACAGTCCCTCGCTGGTTTTCTGCTTGTAGTACCATAGAAAGCGAAATTGGCACTGGATTTTGGCCCGTTTCAGGCTCCTCAGCAGAAATCCCGCGCCTAAGTGTGCTCTTAGAGCTTGGATCTGTAGGGTCAAGGTTAGCGCTAGGAAAAGGCCCTTAAGCTTGCTATGCTTTATCATTAGCTTGTATTGACTACCTCGGACTAGATGGCTACTGTAACATAAGCAGTCAGGAGGAAAAACGCACACAACACACACTTTGCCTTGATATCACATATACCCTCTTAATCGTACAAGCTAATAGCTCCTAGCAGCGAGCCAGCTCGCAGCTAGCGCAGCACTATTAGTGGTGGTGGTAGCAGTAGCAGCAGCGATTGCGACGCGGACGACGCGATAGCAGACGCACCAAACCGACTCACTACCCCCAAGTGAGAGACAGAGTGCATACTAGTCGAACTATTCGAATCGTACGAAACAGTTGGTGCCTACTTGAAAGAGAAAGGAGCGCTAGAGAGCGTACAAGCAGAGTTGGACGCGATGGTTGAGCTAGTTCGACGCGTCGTAATAACACCACTAATGCCCTTACATACAGACGAGGCAATTAAGACACTACAACAAACAGTCTAGAAGCTGGCAGACCGGATTGAGGTTTCTGTAGGTAAGCCCTCGTATGCAGCTGCAGTAGGAGCAGGAGCCTTGAAACGACCTGTTATATTGCTAACACTCTAACACTAATACAAGCACATACTAACGCGTTACAAACGCGAAATTATTGTCGTATGAGGCACTAAGATGGTGCAGCAAAAGAACTAGACGTATAAGGAGCTTGTCGAGCAACTAAACGCGTTAGGGATGGGGACTGGGGTTAGGACTAGAACTGGGGAGGCAGTAGCAATTCGCCGGCTGCATAGTAGGGATATAGTGGTAACAATAGCAGACGAGCTCGTACAGGCAGGCTAGCAGATTAGAAGTGGACTGCTACGCTTAGGGCAAGCGCCTGGGTTAAGATAAGGGAATTTGCAGTTATTGCATATAGAATACGGGTGAATCAGGTACAAGGCTCACCGAACGAGCAGATCGAATAGGTCTACAAGTAGAAACTAAGACTCTATGGGAACGTAGATATCCTACAAGTAGCTTTTAGAAAGAGTCTCATACGGTCTAGTCGTACAACTAGGCCACTAATTATTAGTGTGGTAGAGCTAGAGCAAGCCAATCGCCTAATAGACGCTGGACTAATCTGGCACTACAAATTATACAACTACAAGCTGTTTGATAGGAATTATGTGGTTACTTAATGCTTCAAATGCTACTAATATGGCCACGTAGGCCACAATTGCTGTAATACATAGAGATGTAGTGTTTGTACTGCTTCAAGGTATACCACGAACAATTGCTTAGGCAAAGAGGATCGTACGAAGCACTAGTGCGTTAATTGTTAAGGACAGCACTAGTCTTAGGCTAGGGAGTGCTTAAAGCAAAAGAAACAAACTATAACTGCCTAGGAAGCATATAACACCCGTCCAGTCTGCTACTAAGTTGGGGCCGAACTGCTTGTACAAACAAAAAGAACCTTTGTTTTCAACTTAGCACTAGCACTACTACTGGCACTAATAGTAGAGGAGGAAGGAGACGAACAGTGGTGGGTTCTCGTCGTACGGCGAGTAGCCTACAAGCAGGCCCACCAGAAAACGGCAGGAGAGGCCCTAGGCAGCTACTAAGGACGATAAAAGCTTTAAAAAGCATAAAAGACATTTGAGATGTATTTAATAAACTGTACGAGTAAGGCTCTCTCTCTTTTAAGGTTAGGTAGCACACAGTTACCTTGTTAAAACAGTATAGACTGCAAGGGATAGCAGAATAGCATAAATAGCAGTAGAGGTTTTTATCCTGCTATAATAGTAGTAAGGTTTCCTTGTTCTCAAATAGTTAGCATTTCTGTATAGCTTTAGCTGAATTGGTGTAAAATTAATAAATAAATAACATAAGCAGTCAAGCGCAAAAAGCTCACTAACTAGTTGTATTTTAGTAGGAATTTTTAGCGTAATAAGATCTCCAACTATAAAAACAATAGCAGGACTGCCCATTTTAGATATTTGTACATAGACTTTAAACTTGTTTGCTACCACTTGAGCTGCAATATCAGTAAACTCCAAGGCTGTGACGGCTCAGTCAATATAGAGTATGGATGCCGGCGTCAGCAGGTGAACTCAATGAATTGGTAGCCTATGTAACAAGAATCTAAAGCTAAAGAAAGAAGGAAGAGGATGTAGTGGTCTACAGGCGGGTTTATATAGTCCCTTACAGGTCACGTGTCGCTTACAGCCCGTCCGTTAGCAACTGCCCATGCAAACTACCCATCCAAATTGCCCATCCGTAGACCCGTAACGGTCCGTAAGCAGCTGTAGCTGGGCCGTAACAAAGGCCTCCTGTCAGTCTCTAGATAGTCGCTGTCGCTGTCGCCATCTCTGTCTCCGTCCTCTAAAAGTGGGGCACTAATTCAATAGCTATAAAACGCCTTAAAAAGAGTTTTATGCGAAAGCAGTGAACTAGACTTACTAGTATTAATTACTAGAGCAATTTCAAGAAGAATAGCAACTTAATCAGTATAGCCTAGGCTTGCTTAAACAGTTTATGTCACGATATAACCCTGTCAAGGGGTTGTTTGATAGCTGGCTTACCCCTAATCCTTGCTGAGGGGGCGGGGCACCACTATAAGTCTATGGGCTGGTCCCTCTTCTATGAGATAACCTAGTATCAATACATTCAATAATCCTCATGTTCATGTGCTCAGCCTATAAAACTTGACAGTTTAGAGGCAGGCCTTAGATGTATAGCTTGCTACTTCAATAAAGCTTAGGTTTGTAGGTAGTAGGACTAGCTGTAGACTAATTTTATATTCTGTTCCCTGTAGAGATACTTAAATTCGCCCTTGAATTTAATGCTGTTATTACAAAATCTGCAGAAAAGTTAATACTATATATATAAAATAGCTAGATACACTTACAGCTTTCCCAGATGCCTATGCTCTTCAAACAGCAGCTTTATTACTCGAGTTACCTTAGCCGTGTTACGGCTCTGCCGCACCTCGTCATGTGGCGCATGTGACTACGATCTCGCTTAGCCTGGCATGTTACGAACTCAGTCAATCGAGGTGAGTCACTTATGAGGATGAGCGACAACCTGTATAATGGGTAGTTTTAGATATAAGAATCTAAAACTGAAGAAAGAAGATTAAGACGAAGGGAGCGTTATCGATCGAAGGGCCTCTTATACAGGCAGTCACGTGCCCTCGGTTAGCTATTGTTAGGTAACACCCGTTTATGGAAATTTTTTTTGTTAATCCCCTAACAGCTACGAAGACCGCGGTTAAAAGTCTTGAGACTACAGGGTGTAAAGGCCCTATCAGGCCCTGTAAAATACGCCATGGGGCACGCCCACCCTATAAATACGCTGTAATTTAGCGGAGCTCGCCTAAATGGCGATAGTCTACCATCTTTAAGGTTTAGTGATTAAGGGTTATTATAATAGATCTAATGAACTCTTCATTTTTCTTGTCCTCTTTTCCGACCTTCCTTATACAAATTTTTGCCTTCTTGTGCAATAATCTCCTTGATCTGCTCTGGTATCCTTTCTATCCAAGCTTGAAGAGTCTCTTGTGGCAAGTTTTTCTAGCATTTTATCCACTCTGTCTTCAACTTCTCATTAGAAGTTACAGGCCCTTTCTTCGTTGTCTCTCTTTTCATCTAGAACAAAGTGGGTTCAATTGAATTTAAGTCGGGAGAGTTGCCTGGCCATAGCAGTCGTTGGATTTCCTAAAAATGATATACCTCTTGTGACGGCACGTACAGAATGCTATTCGAGGAAGATGCAGGGAGCTCTGTAGATTGCACTAATCGAAGATACTAAACTAAGGAGAGAAGAAGGGGGAAGGAAGGGAGGAGCATAGCTCCTTATATACACAAGCTGTCTAGCTGCTTAGGGCGCAGCCCTTAGGAACTGCCCCTTGTAACTGCCCCCTGTCTGAGACGGCGGTAGCTGCGTATATGTGACGAACCGTCACACCTCTTGCTAGTAGTTCGAGGCATAAGCAGGTACATTATCCTCTTAAACCACAGCGTTAGGCCTGTCCTTTAAGCACTCCTTAGCAAAAGGGAGTAGTAGAGGCTTAAGGATCACTTCTTAATATCAGTACCAATTGATCCCTTCTTTAAGAAAATATGCTCTATTCTCCTTAGTATGCTTCTACTTTGCCTGAGTCCCTAATTGCGCCCGTGTTGCATGTAAGCAGTAAATAAGTTGAGCTATTTCCTACTCCTCTTTGTCTTTATTATGTCTTACTGCATTCCTAGCCTTTAAGTCTTTTTGACAAGCCTTCTTTTCAGCCGGAGTTTCTTCTTCCTAAATATGAAAAGGACCTTTCTTATCGTACAAAAAGTAGGACTACCATATAAACTCTTTGAATCCTTTCTAACAGCGTGCAATAACATGCTTATAATAAGCCTCATCCTTCCTTCTCCATACTCTTCTTCTACCTCTTACTCCTCTAAGTTGAACACTTGTCTCATCTGTCTAAATAATATTCTTCTAATTCTCTAGATCCTAATGCTCATGCTCCAAGAACCACTTTAAGCGTTCCCTCATTTGCTCTTTTTGTTAAACCTAGCTTAATAGTCCTCTTATAGACTCTATAACCCTCTCTCAATACACAATATACTATAAAGGGGCTAACAGGCTGCCAACTAGGTGTTCCTAAGACTTCTAATGCAATTCTATTGCAAGACCAACTCCGTGTTGTTAAGTTCTTAAATATTGTCTTAAGAATAAACTCTGTAGTAGCTGTAGAAGTCTTTAGTCGACTAGGTCGAGGAGCATCATCCACATGATGTAGCTCAACAACTTGCTTATTAATAGGATTAGGAGACTATCTACGGCTAATAGTCTTCTCTTAAACCTTATAAATAGCACTCTTTGACATTCCAAGCTCTTAAGTGATAAAATGGATTAGGACGCCATCTCTCTTCCTTGTTAAGGCTAGCATTCGTGTCCTAACACTATGAAAGTGAGACCTAGGAGTAGACTTAGAAGGTGGGCGAGTAGAACCTTCTTGGAAGCACTAGAATCAGAAAGGCCCAAATTGGAAGGGTCCAAATCGGAAGGGCCCAAATCGGAAGGGCCCAAATCGGAAGGCGTTTCTTCATCGAGGCTAGAATCACTATCACTTTCACCATTTATAATAACAGAAAATTCACCCTCTACCTCAGAATCTTCCTCTACAAACTCATTTAAAGGATCTATAACTATATGAATTATCAGTGTGGGAGCTTAAAACCCTCTAATCAATAAGAAGCCCCCATGGCGTATTTTACAGGGCCTGACAGGGCCTTTACACCCTGTAGTCTCAAGACTTTTAACCGCAGTCTTCGTACCAAGTTAGCTAACGGTCGGTATCCAAGTGATCTTGTAAGCTTGATCGCAAAGGCCACAATAGTGTCTGTGATGACTGCAGTTATTAGGGCCGTAACACAATGAGGGCATAAAATTTGACCATACTAGGGCGACACTGTAGGTAGTGCAACGCCTATTAAAGACAGTTGTTAGATATAATGTTCCATTTCTCTCATTTGTCCTCTCATTCATCCTCTCATATTGTTGGATTCATTAATGGGTTGTCAAGGCAGCTGAGTTCTCAGCTTCCTATAAGTGACAACTTGCCACACAACAAGGCTTGGGGCAGTCCGCCCCCCCAGTCCGCGCCCGTTTATATCGGATTGCCCTGTGTTATCGCAGCCGGCGGTGAGCTTAGTGGCAGCCACCCACAACCCAATTAAGTGGGCTTCCGCTTCACTGCTACTCCGAGGTCGCTGATGACGTCGCTGTCGATACATATATAAGGGACTCCTCGATGAACTTAGTAGAGGAGGTAGCATTAATTCAATTGATTCAATTATAGAGCTTACCTTTGCTGCTTCTACAAGTGAGACTGCGACTGCCAAGCTTTGAACTTAGCTTGGCGCTACTATCGCCTCCATCCTACAACACTATGTCGCCGATCCTAGTCGGGATGAGGTATTCCAGTCTAAAGAGGCAGCATTCATACGCCTCTAGGACTAGGGCTTTATCAAAGGTTTTGTTATTGTGATAGAACCAGCAAAAACAAAGCAAAGACAGGTTGTCCGACTATACTTAGACTGCTTGCACCACAAGAAGGCCATGAAGAACAGTTGAAAGCTTGACGAGGTAGCTTGAAGACGACATTAAACAAAAACCCAAGCAAGTAGCTGCTTGTTCTTCCTTATCGTCTAGCACGACGAGGACTTAGACTGCTAGACTATACGTCTAAAGAATCTCTATTACAACCACACCTTAAGCCCTATAATAAGATCTCAGATCGCGAGAGGGACGAAGGACTTCGTCGATCTGGCCGAGTTAAGCGCTTGACTAGAGCTGTGGAGTCACAGCAGTAGCAGATCGAGCATGGCATCTTACCTGCTCCCCGCACAAAAGCCAGAGCTTGAGCTCTAAACAAAAAGAAAAGGCAAAACACTAAGACATCACAGTTAGATTATGAGTATAAGTTCGTAGAATAGATTCAATTAAAACACTATATACCTATATACTATATAAAGAAACCGTGTGCGGCAGAATATCTGGGGCAGTCCGATATGGAAGGGCGCGGACTGTGGGGGCGGACTGGCCCGAGCCTGGTTGCTTGCCACATAGCAAATTGATTCAGCTGCAATGATCAATGGCGTCGGGAACGCCGAATTGTGTTGTATATTTAAGGGACCTGTGGTCCTACTACAATCTTTACATACAATTAGGGGTAGCAATCAAATTGATGAGTCTGTTCCTAAGAACCGCCTAAGCTAGTCGCACATGCAACAACAATTAAGGAAAGGGTTAAACGTTAGGATTAAGGATGCTGAATAGAAGAAAATAGAGCTTAATATAAGATGGTGTTGAGGTGCCTTAGAAGCTTGCTCAAAAGCAGTACGGAGAGTAAATATATAGACTGTAAGATGCCCCTTTTTCTAGGGCTTTTGGATATCTTCTACCGTTCAATTAGGGTTTCTTACCCCATATTATTATTAAGTAAGAGTAATTTTAAGCCCCATTGCCTTAAAAATGCAAGATAAGATGTGGTTTTAAAGTGGCGTAACATTCCAACCACTAAATGAAAGCAATTTTGGGGTGGCTTTTGCACTATAGGCACTAAAGAGCTGAAGGCATCGATGCCCCAAAGTGCTAAATGCGCTAGATAGAGTGGTAATTTGAGGATGGCTTTGCCCTGTAAGCACTAAAACTTGTAGCAACAGTAGCAATTTACCAAAATTGGCAGGGAAAGCGAAGCCAACAGTGGGATCGTACGATATCAGACACCAATTGATAAGTAAACCACTGGATTGATCACCAAAACGTCAATTGACCAATAAAACCACTAATTGTAGCGTTGAGCAACAACTCGAGTTGTTGATGAACACCACAGAATTGATGGTTGAGTCGTCTACTTGAACAATTAGCGCAATTAGCCATTGAATTATCACAGTTCTGATTTAGATTCTGCTAATGTGCTACAATTTGAGTCTGGCCTCCAACAATGTCGCCTGCTCCGCCAAGGCCGCCGAACTAGCCTCGAAACACTTGGGCATCCACACCTTGACCAACTCAAAGCCGGAATCATTCAACAAGGTCTCAAACTGCTCCCGTGTACGCTCCAATGATGCAAATGAAACCATCATGGTCAGATCGGCCTGGGCCGAGGACAAGGCAACATTCGACTCTGGCAAGATGGTTTCATTAATCAGCAAGAGTGAGTCGGGGGCCATTGCCTCACGAACTCTGGCCAAAATCAGAAGCACTTGCTTGTCCGGCCAGTCATGCAGCACAGTACGCAAGTAATAAGCCTTTGCGCCCTTGACCGGCTGCTCGTTGAAAAAGTCGTAGCCTTGAGCTTCAATCCCGGCTGGGATGTTCCTTGCAGCCTCAATAACGATTGGTAAGTCCTGCAAGATGAGTTTGCCGGGGATATTGGGATATTTCTCCTTAAAGGCAATGATATCTCCTCCTTGGCTGCCACCAACGTCTACCAACACTGCATCTGTGGGATTTTGAACGCGGAGCTTCTCTTTCACGGGGAAGAAGTCGAACCAGTTCTGCCCACGCCGGCGGTGTGAGATGGTCATGACGGTGTTGAACGCTTGCAGATAGTATGGTTTGGAGGCAAGGAAGTCAAAGTAGTGCGATTTGGTGCCCATGGCAAATTGGAACGGACCATCGTACACATCATCGGGGTTCTTCCAACCGTTCTGCTCAAAGTACTCGGGAAGCTTGGAGATGATCATGATGAAATGGGTCCTAGTTATGACAGTTGGTCGCAAGATAGTATTTGGTCAGCAATGGGAACAACATACACATGAATCACGGCTGCCGAGAGCGGAGATTCTGAGACATAGGCTGCCGCAAGAGGCGTCGAGGCGTACGAGCCCTTGGTCACTTCTTTAAAAATACCCATGGCTCCCAGGAATCTCATAATGCGAGCTGTCGATGGTTAACTTCGTGTATCCCCTTAACCGACTATCCAATATCATGACACTTACTGATGAGTAACGGGTCCGCTCCGGTTGCTTCAGAAAGCTCCTCGATATTTATTTCATCCCTGTCGCTCTTCTTGGCTGCTGCATCAAAGAGTTTCAGGTCGACACCTAACCTAAGTGCCATGGCTTGATGACCCTACACCAGCATCAATATCCGCTTTTCACTGCATTTAGCAGGCCGTAGGAGGTTAAGTACAGAGAAGATCACCCTGAGTGTGAATTCAAAGGGGGTTTCCAACGCGCTCTGCAGCTTGGAGCAGGCTTGGAGCAGCTGCTTGCGCTCCTCCTCGGGGACATTGCTGGGTCCATTTGTGGCCGCAGCACTTATGCTCTTAGCAAGCTCAACAAAGCTCATTGTGTACTCCTACGTAGCAAGGCAAGCAGGTTCTAATTTAAGTTAAACAAGATAGTAACCATATAGGAGGAAGGGAGCCCAAGAGATACGAAACGAAAATTTTAATGTAAAATTAGCACTCCAAATGCAGAAGAATAATGAAGCTACCCTCTCATACATGTATCTCATATAGCCTCTATGTAGAGAAGCACCTCTCTGCCCGTCTTGGGCGTTCTTCACTCATATAGTATACTTTCGGGATACCCGGACAATTGCCAGGCTGCTGTGGACACATGTTCTTCCATCGTGCTCTGTGGAGACTCGATGTCGAATGTGCATACTGCATGGCTTCAATGAATAGCTTATACGGGGTACAGAGGGACCAATGTCCGTCTTGCGGCTCGTAACTAGAATTACGCAAATACCAAGTATTTGTCCCTACTTCCCCACCATTTCAGTACACTGGCGATACTCCGCGATACTGCGGGTGACGCCCGTGTAAGATCTTCCCTGGCCCCGAGCTCCGCCCCGAGCTCCCACGGCCTTTGGGCTGGGAAAATTGATGTTGTGGCGCCGGCCCACCGGATGAAAGCGGACGCAGGGAATCAACCAAGCAGGTGATGTGGCCAATCACACGCGATGTACCCTAACTCACGCCAACACGAATGTCCGCACTAACCCCAGCAACTAGTTTGTATGGACGGAGTACCATGTACCATTTACTCATACCCGAAAGTTGCGAAGTTTGTAAAGTTTTTGTCGCTGCTTATTTCTGCTCAATACGTAAACTCGCAGCCTAAAGAATCCAACTTCCGCAACTCTTAGCTATATTAAATAAAAATCAACGGGAGTCAAATGCTTGAGATATACGAGAAAATCCGGCAGGTCCTCGTTGGTTTTTTGGTGTTGTTTGGTCGAGTTGAAGCTGACGGCAGAACGATGGCGGTGACTATAACTCCGTACGTATAACTGAAACGCGAATAGCCGATAAATTGCCTACGCTCCGGTTGCAAGGGAAGTCGGGAATACCGTAATTGTCTTGTTTCTTTGCGGTAGAATACACTGTTTTCTCTTGCTACTCGTTCCATCCTCCTCGAACAGCTTGCAGCTTATACCGGACATGCAATCCAGGCGTGCACAACGGAGCATAATGGCACTGCAGAAGCGTATGGTCTTACCTTTCTCTATTTTTCCTGACTCGATAATCCAATCACGACTGCGATTGCGATGAGAAACTGACGTTCGTCCAGTGTCGTCACCCACGCTCTTGCGTGCCTCGCGGCTGGCAGCGAGGCACAGTCTCGCTGCTCCTCTGACCATTGCTACTTCTCAGGTCAGGTACGTTTTGGTTATGCAGTATTGTATCGTAGTCTCCATGACGGCTACGACCTCGCACTACCTACTCACACCTCCCTAGACCGCAGTCGACAAAGCCGGCGCTCGAAATCAAGACAGCCTCAGAAGGCCAGCAATTCCTCGTACAACAACGCTTGAAGCGCCCCATTGCCCCGCATCTGAATATCTACAAATGGCAGATCCACTCCGTGAGCTCCGCCATGGAGCGCATCACGGGCATAATGCTGGCCGGTTGCCTATACGTTTTTGGCACCACATATCTTGCTGCACCTTTCTTCGGCTGGGATCTTTCGTCGGCGAGCATCGCCGCTGCGTTTGGCGCGCTGCCTCTTGCGGCCAAGGTGGGAGCTAAGTTCTGCCTGGCGTGGCCGTTCACTTTCCATGTGTTTAACGGAGTAAGATATATGGTGTCGGCTTTTGCGAAGACGCTGGACAGCAAGTCGCAGATCGTCAGGATCGGATGGGCCATGACTGGTGCTTCGACGCTCAGCGCGCTGGTGTTGGCACTTTGGTAAGGCGGAGGAGGAAAAAAAATATGCACTGCTCGTGTGAAGATGGGCCAGGTTGCTACTATCACATGACTTGATACATAAGCAAAACTTGAGATGTGCTCGGATGAAGCCATCTAACCCGGCACGTTGCCGGATGGCTGTCCTCGTCAGCACTTAGCTTGCTCGTATCGTATCATATCAATATCAAATATGTTCAACATTCTGTCCTTGGTCTTATTCGTTTCATGGCTGTTATTTGTCTGGGTCAACCGCCACCACTTGTTGATGAGTGTATAGTCACCTAAGATGTTCAGTTTCATTCTACGTATAGACCATGGGAGGACACTAGGTAATCTAGAAGATATGGTTGAAACAGAAGAGACAACTAGAAGATGGGATATATAGGTCACTTTTGGTGCGTTATGACTCGGGATATTATAATAAAGGATTAAAGATTTCAATAACGCATGTTATAAATCTTAAGATTTCGATACCATCTATAATTACCCCGCAGTTCCTAGTCATGAGGCTCCTGACAAGTTGCATAGAAATGCCCACGCTTCCCACGGGTAGAGCAATGTTAGGGAACCCAGACCTCGTCGTCGCCATCATTCGCAGGTTCTAATAACTGTGATGCTGCCGCACCTCCTCTTGGGCCCCGTATAACTTCCTTTTTTAATCTTTCCTTTGGTCGACTACCTGCTACGCGAGTAAGTGGAGGGTGACACTCAGGAAAAGGGTTATTGCATAAGTTCGCAGATATCGGTCAAAGGGAGATACATTGAGTAAGTAAACTTTTAAGTCTCATCCGACAGTATGGTAGGTACATAGGGCGTTAAATCTCGTCCTGGACGTGCGAAAATAGTAGAAACTGCGCACCCCCAAGGGATGCCGTTCTCTCGGAAGACTGTACAGCTACAGGATTGCATACACATTATCGTTGACTTGGTGCTCGAGACCTTGAGTATCTGACCTCATAACAACAGTATTGATTCGAACGAAGAAGACAGCGTTCCTGAAGCTTGCCTCGTGCGAATGGAGTCCACTTTTCAGCTTCGTGAACCTTGCTAGCAACCTCTAAATGCAAGAATCTCTGGTCTATGACTCTATTCTAAAAGCCATTGAGAATTTGGGTGATTGGAAGCTTGCAGTTGAGCCTAAGGGCTTGTTGACAGATTCGACGATATTCGAGGGCGTCATAGCCGATACGGAGCACTGATATTACAACGCATGGGGGAGTGTTAGGATGTGCTTACGTAATCTGGTGATAGTATGGGGTAATTACCTAATAATTGAGGTGGCTGGGATACCTGTTAGCAGGTTAGGCGGATGACGTAAGATGTAACGACCATTGGTGGCTCCCTAAAAGACTGTTGAATTGGATCACTATTCTGGGCTTAAGGCCCAGTATTTATACACTAAATGCCTCCTAACCGTTACCTATTTACAGCAGGCAACACCCTAAGTGAGTCAGCGCTCAGTGACTCTTCCGTAGGCACAGTAGGCCCCAGAGTAGTTGCCTGTAGTTGGCTCAAGGTGCCCGCTTAGTAATACCGACTAACAATACCTCTACATAGGGGAGCATCCGGAGCATTGGATGCTCAATCGTTCAATTAATATACAATTAATAAAGTGTCAGGCATAACCGCCTGAAGATAAGCCATCCGCTGCCAATGTTATATGTACGTGACTTATCTAATCGCGTCTAATTCTGTCATAGTCTGTTACTCTGGTAACAACTAGGATCGGGGCAGTCCGCGGGGGCAGTCCGCGCCCGTCCGTTTTGGACTGCCCCGAATATTCTGCCGCATTTACACCACAACACCGCAACACAGTAAACACTCCTACATTAAGCAGGAATTCCCAACAAACATGTGCGACTATGTTACATTAGTAGACAACTTTGTAAGCAATGCTTAAGCAATTAGCTAAATTAAGTGATTAATGCCTTGCTGCTTGTGAAATACACAGCCGAATAGGTACAAAATAGTTATAAAGCATTAGTGCAGATTAATACCGTGGAGTTAAGACAACTAAACTTAGGAAGGAAGAATAGCTTCGGACGAGCAAGACATGAATTATGATAAAGTGTTTGAATGCACAATGCTACCCGGAGCAGAGCTTAACTAATTAGCTAACTGCGGCTTTATGACAACTAGTAGCAGTATGGTCATGGGACTCTAGCGATAGCGAGTATGTGCTGCATTGAGAAAGGACTGATTAAAATATGGATTAATTGAATTGAATGAATTTGCGAGATCTAAACTAAGGGAGTATCTTTTATGAGTGTTTGTGAGCTAGTAATAGCAACAGTGTTTACTAAGTATTGTGCGACATCTGTCTACGTTACAGAACGCCAGGTACATAATGGCTTAATATCTTATCGACACAAGCACAAGTTACAGAGTGTGACTACCTATATATCTATATTTTTGCGGATGGTTGATGTTGTAGATAGCTGAACAAACTAAACCAACTGCGCAAGCGGTGAGGGCTGCAATCTACGGGGCAGTCCAAAACGGACGGGCGCGGACTGCCCCCGCGGACTGCCCCGATCCTGGTTGCTCTGGTAACGCTCCATGAAGATATTCCTCTGCTTCCTTATTTGCCTCCCTTAACGCTACTATCCCTGCTTCATATCTGGCCTCTGTTATATCGCGGACGATTCTCCAAAAGAGAGGTTTGAGCCCACGAGAGAAGCTAATAGTAAAGTTCTCTTTCAGATGCTGGGCGCAGATTGATCGAAGTACGTGGTCTCCTAATTCTTCATCTGCGGCAGCTATACCTTTGTCTCAATTATTAATAAATACGTAAGTCTCTCTAGAAATATCTAGAATAGCACAAACAAGGTACTGAAAGAAGTAATGCCGAGAGTCTTTCTTCATTCTCGCTTTCGACAATAGCCCATGCAAGAATAAGAGCATTCTCATTCACATCAATACCGACGGCAAAGAGGAGTTGTTGGATAAATGGGCCTCTAAGAAAGGCACCGTCTGCTGCGATAAATCGACAAAGGTATACAAAAGAACGTTAAGATTCCTGTGGGCAGATAAATACTCGAACAAAGTGTTTTGTGACGGGGTGGATTTCGAGATGTGTATGTGCCATTGGTGCTTTAACGCGTAGGAGCTCAATTTATGCAGGAAGAAGCTCAAAAGACGGTCAGTGGGCTGGAAGATCACCATCTTGGAGGCCGAGGCGCGCCAGTTGATTGACCTTATATTGAACAACCTCTGCGAATTGGATTTGAATCATCAACTGAATCTCCTTGATAGGAGTGTTATAGCTTTACATCCATATGCTTTGAATCACCTTCTAAATCCATTCCTAGCAAGAGGCCGCCCCCCCCCTTTTTTTTGATTACTGATTATTAAGACACATATGGTTAAAAACCATCCTTGTCGATAATAATATCGTTGTCGTTCTTGGGGTTAGAATCGGCATTATCATCTAAAGACAGGCTTTATTGAAACACCAATATCGAGCTCTTTTAGCGTCTTTATGAGAGACGCAGAAGCTGAATTTGTGCTTAATAGAGGCATCTTATACAACTTCGAGAAGGTCTTCATATGTCATGATAATCATCTGTCAAGTTTTACAGGCGAAGCACATGAATATGAGGGTAATTGACTATATTGATAATTACTATCTCATAGAGGGAGGACCAGCCCATAGACTTATAATAGTGGTTCGCTCTCTCGGTGCAGATCAGGGATAAGCCAGCTATCAAACAACCCCTTGACAGGGTTATATTGTGACATCATCTTGTTGAGGGAGAGCATGGAGTTTGTGAAGGGAGGCCATGATATGCAGATTCAATAGTCAAAGTGTTGTAATCATGAGAATAGAGTAGTGATTCAGTGCGCAGCATAGAATAGAATTGCATTAATCTTATTGATAAATGGGTAGCTAGCCCCATATATATATCCGCAAAGGTTCCACTATTCACCCCGAATCCCTCATCGCCGAGTAGTAAAGCCGAGTAGACGGGTCCAGTTGACAGACCGAGTACAACGCCGAGTGAAACACCGAGTAGCTAGTCAAGCCACAGTAGCTGTCAATTCCAACACAAAGGAAGGTAGAAATATAGAGGAATATAACCTCAAGTCGAGCAGCAAAAGACGGTTAAAAAGACGGTGACCAACCGCGGGGTATTCTGTGTTATTGAAATCGTTGGAGTACGACGTCCTCCGCCTCCGCGCAGCGTGGTTTGGGAGCCTATTCGTCTTTGGATTGAATTGAGGTAGGAAAGGACTGCAGGAGCGTTGTAGGAGCATTGTAGCTATTGTTGCGCCGGCGCGCGTCGGGCGTCAGGACAGCGTGGCCTCAGCAAACAGAGGACTACCAGCAAAATGGGTATGAAAACTACCCGACAAATGCTTACTTGTGTTGGAATTAAGGCAACATTAAGGCGTACACCTGATAATTTGCAGAGCCTTAGCATAAGCATTCTTCAGGGCGCCTCTGGTGTGTACGCGCTGAGCTTTCACCCTGATGGCATCTGAGCAACGCGAGTCGTTAGAGTCACCCAAGGACCCTATCGACGAAAAATCCCGAGTCTACATCTTTGACCGTCCTCGCTAACGGGACTATACGCGCTGTTAAGGGAAGGCACTGGCCGGTTGTGGGCTTTTGCTGTCAGGTATAGAGTACTATGCGACTGTCGACTTCTGAAATTTATAAGGGTCTGAGGATCGCTCAGGAGGTTTTGCCTAAGGTACAGTTCGTGGAGCTAGTGCGCCTCGTACGATAGGTCACCAAGAGCTAATCACGGAGGAGCGGCTCCTAGAGGACTACACGGGCGAAGATGTACGCAAGGAGTGGCAAGGGAAACACTGGTGTACATGCCTGGCAAGGGGTGTATTGGCCGGCAGCCCCTGAGAGACGCGGTCGGCCTTGTTGTGGGGAAGAAAGATCTAGCAGGGTAGCGCGAAGTGGTTGACAGCCATAGGACGCAGCATATAATGGGGGTGACTGTACTAGAACAGAAAGGCTAGTAATTGTCAAGATATGATATGAATCCAAATAAGCGATTGTGCAATAATTGATCATTTTTTGACAGGTTATGAGCCCGGATGCCGCAATGGTAGAATGGAGCGTTGCTAAGCGAGAAGAAACATCGCTAGTTAAATGACTCTAACAAATACCTCCGCGTAAAATTCGCGTACACTAATCTTTACTTGTATTCCTATCAGGGGGTTGTGTCAAGATATGATATGAATCCAAATAAGCGATTGTGCAATAATTGATCATTTTTTGACAGTAATGACACCCTCTATATGGCTAGAGAGGACTGATGCGCGCGTTGGTCTGCATGGAGAACCTATAAGGCAGTTAGCATGGTGCGTTGGTGTAGGCTTAAGGACCAAACTGTGGATAGGACATGGGCCATTGTGCCTGAACCCTAGCATACTCTTTGCTGGCCAACTAAGTGCAGTCTGAGGTGTGAGGGGGGAACGTACGTTGTAGAACTCTTGTACGAGAGCTGCCGAACCTACTTCGTAGTTAGGTAGCTAAATACAAACTGTTCGCCGACCAGGCCATAGACTCCAGGAAAGGACCGCAAAGTGGGCCGGAGGACCAACAGAGCTGTGGGATATTGCATTTGCAACTAGCTTGGGCGGTTCTTAGGAACAGACTCATCAATTTGAATGCTATTGAATTCCTTGGAGCGTTAAGTGCTCCATAGCTACGATATATATACCCAATTCCCAAAGGAGGCTCTGCCTCCTATTCGGGGTCGCCGGTGCCTGCAGCCTAGAGCTGAATCGGGGTGCCCGAGTAAATAAAAGCTCAAATGAGAGAAAGGGAACGTTATATCCAATATGGGACCAAAGAGAAAAGGTTCTAGTAGAGCAGGACTGGTCAACACGTTGTCGTGCAGAAGAAGTAAAGCTAGACGGTCCACTATGACCAGTAACGGATGTAGAGAACTGTAAAGTGATCCTAAAGGACTCACCACAGACTGAAAGTATGTCACGATATAACCCTGTCAAGGGGTTGTTTGATAGCTGACTTACCCCTAATCCTTGCTGAGAGGGCGGGGCACTACTATAAGTCTATGGGCTGGTCCCTCTTCCATGAGATAACCTAGAATCAATACATTCAATAACCCTCATGTTCATGTGCTCCGCCTGTAAATTTTGACAAAGTATCTTGCAGCTGCACAAAAATCTGCACAAGGCCGAAAGTGCATTACTAGTTGTTGAATATGAATATGGCGTTCCCTTTCTCTCATTTGTCTTCTCATATCTGGGATCCCGTTCGTGCCTAGGCGTAGGCCCCGCTTGCGTGCCTCTTGGAGTCATTTGAACAGTCACTCATTTAGGCAACAGATAGAGCATATTAGTCTATAAATACTGGGCTTGGGGCCTAGTATAGTTAATGAATCAAGGTTCCGCTCCCTATACTTTCGTTCTATACAATTTAATTGATGAGTCTGTTCCAATGAACCGCCCAACCTGTTTACACATGCAATACTAGTTCAAGCGCGGACTGGTTGTATAGGCCTAGCTAGGTTCTTACCCAGCCGTAGAGTACCTGGCTTCCCATCTTTAAGTTGCCATTGCTGCGTATGAGAAGAGGTTCCAAGGCACATGGCTTTATTCTGCACCTACCAAACAGACCGATGGAGCCACTTGGTGGACTTAATGGGTAGAAACTGTTAAATGTAATGAAGCTTGATCATACTCAACACTGTGGGACGTAAGTCCCACATACATACATGATTTAGCGTTCCCAATTCTATCAACCATAGCAGCTAAGTCAATTTGCCACCTGGCAAATTGCCACTCATAGACAACTGAAAGCTCAGCTAACTTAGATGGGCTTGCGGTGGCGGAAGCTTAAACAGAAATAAATCGCTCTCGCAAATTATAGGCACATACAGAGCCGTAAATGGTTTTGTACGGTGGATGATAGAATTTCTGTTAGCCTTATGCTACACCAATGTAAGACAATAATAATAACGGCAATTTACTAAACTATCCTCCATTATTTTCGAAATTACTGAGTATCCTCTATAACTTTTTAATTATCGAAGTACCGCCCAGAATACACTATATTCCAAAGACAATATCTTGGCTAATCCTTATCCAAAAGCTTCGACCCTAGTCTCATTTTGAAGCTCCAAATAAGTTCTTTCTTTTCGTCTAAGTAGATCTTAAAACGAAAATATTTGGTGGTTGAAATTCGGTTTAAACATAGTAGACCTATAAGGAACTTTCTTTCGTTATTGTAACTCTAAGTACTTGTAACCGCAATAGGTAGCTATATACTACAGCAATTTAATAAGCTACATTCCATTTTTGTTCGGGTTGCCTAACTTCCTTCTAAAGTTTTCGTACTTATTAAATTACCCTACTAAGTCGCTATGTTCATAATGTAACATCTTGATGAATATTCGTCTGATATGCCCAAGGCACACTCTGTTTCTCTATGGGCAATAAAAACTGGCCTTTCATTACTGTTTAAAGCTTAAAATACTGACCATTATAGAGTATATACTACCCTGTCCCTTACACGCATGTGCTGCACCTTAAATTGTCATTGCAGCAATTCCAGCTTTAGCGAGGCACATGCTGTGACAACTGCGCTAGCGACTACGAGCCTGTACAGTAGAGAGTCTCTTGCTAAACGAGGCGCATGCATCAACAAGATAGCCTTGTAGGCAGCGTCGACGCACAAATTTGCAATAAAAATCCAGACTGCAAGTAATATATAATTGCGTATTGGAGCTAGATTTATAGCGTAGCTCTCTATCGGTCGCTGGACTGGTAGGGACAGCCCTAATCAATAGGGGTAGTTCAGTAATTTAAAAGTTGAGGATAGTTCTGTAAATCGCCGTAATAATAATAAAATTGAAATCGTTTTGTATAGGTTTATGGTATTGAAATCTTTAACCCATTAATATAACCGGCTATCTGCATGTTATTGGAATTACTTCTTAGCTTCGCCACCTTCATAGCCTGTCGCCTTTGAGAGAATCCAGTCAGCGGCACTCTGGTCTTTAATAGTGTTCCCGTGCCATGAAACGAAGCCATCAGGTCGAATCAGCACGAGGCCTGCTCCCCATATTCTATTTGCATGATCTTCTCCGGCCAACGAGACAACATCAAGAGGAATATTATGATTTTTGGCGGCGTTGCAAATATACACTGTAGCTGGACTCTCCTGCCCGTTTTTGAACTCGATGAGCGTAAATTCTTTAGAATATTTATCAAAGATCGGTGTCCCGTCTTTCAAGAAGACATGTGGTGCTCGATGTCCCGGGTATGTGGTTGGTGTGTATCTCCGTGAGTCAAACTCCGGAGGTGGTAGCTCGTGATCGACTTCTCCAGGAACGCATATTCCTGAATCGTAACGATATCCCATCTCGACTCCGATGCTCTTGTTGTGTCCGTCGTTTGTCTGCGCGTACTCATGTATTGCATATCTCATCTTCTGGCCCTCCTCACCGTCAGAATTGATGACATCCGCATCCAAACCCAGTGTGGCAGACAGAGCCATTAATTTCCGCATGTGCCCTCTGGACCACTGCAAGCTAAGCAAGGCTATTGGACGTCGATCTTCCTCATACGATGACAAGAGGTGAGGCCCGCCCCAGCCCTTGACTGTCGCTGCCAGCTTCCAACCCAGGTCGAAGGCTTCCGCAATGCCCATATTCATGCCGTACCCTCCAGTGGGAACGGTTTGATGACACGCATCTCCGGCGAGCAAAATTCTTTGTTGCGGACCTGAATACGCCTTGGCCACGGCAACACTTGGTGTCCAGGTGGAACGAACCAGTATCTTATCAATCTGGATTGGGTACGGATCGCCCATGCCACCTAGAACACTGTAAACCGCATCCTCAGAAGAGATCTGACTGTCGTCAAATCCAGCTGGCAAGAATTGATGGATAGTCCAGGTATCGATCTCATCTTGAGCAATGATAGCACCCTTCACAGAACCACCCGCCGCAGCCGCATTGGGAAAGAAGATGTGCCAGAATTGACCTTGCTTATGGAGACGGCTGAGATCTTTCGATTTGAAATGAACGAGAAGCGCATACGAGGGACTGTCATCATCAGATTAGAAATGAGGGTACGGGGAATGGCGAATGCGCCACGTACATTGGTCCACCGTCCAACTCGATGCCTAGGCTCTTTCGAAGCACACTGTTTGCGCCGTCACATCCCACTGCGTATTTGCTACGAATAACTTTCTCAGCACCTGTGCTAGTATCTACAACAACTACCTCTGCGCCTCCATCGAGCTCCTTGGCACTTGAAGCCGTCCATCCGAAGCGAAGGTTGATCATAGGGTTTTGGTCACCGAGATCTTTGAGCCACGCCTCAAAAACCTCTTGAGAGACTCGCTGCCACGGTTCCAAAGGCATGGTTCCATCGTTACGAGAAGTGATCTGAGATCTATATTCGTCAACACTAGGGAGTTCCCAGGAAGTAATTGCCTCCTCCGAATTGAGACCGCTGGAGAAAAGGCAAGTAAACGGATAGTGCGATGGCACTCCTCTTTGGCGCAGACCGTCTGCTATGCCGAGAGCGCGAAAAATCTCCATGGACCGGGCAGTTGTCAGGTCCATCTTAGGCCAGCGAGTGGTAGTGAGATTACGCTCCAGGAGAACGCTTCTGACGCCATGATGGGCAAGCGTCATTGCCAAAATCAACCCAACTGGGCCTCCTCCAACGATGAGGACGCTCTCAGATGGAAGTTCCTCGACGGTAGAGTCTGCGTGAAGCATGTTGGCACGTCGAGCAAGCTTAGATGGAAACCAGAGTTGAATTGGATAGTGGCCTAGGACAAGTCCCAAGTCACGTGCTAGTTTTGGTTTTTGCGTCTTCCCAGAAGCTCTATCATGCCTAGCGATGGATCCACACTCTAGCTGCACGACTACAAGAGACTACAAAGAGATCATGTCGGAGATATGACCATGGCTTCCGCCTCCAGGTCCTCCGTACTCTCCATCATAATCCGAACATGCGAAAGGTATGCAGGCATAACAGTCCTAGCAAACCAATTGAATCATCGACCGAAAAATGCCGTGAGCCGTCGGCCTTCGGGCCTACTAGGCATGTTGAGGACGCTTGTAGGTGAAGGCATCAACTGTCAGCCCTTCTCAAATCAATTAGGTTTATAAATTCTATTTACCTTTAGTAGATCGGACAAATGTGTTAGTACTCGTCGCACAGCGGGTCCAAGTCCGAGGACAAATGCAGATACTGGATCGCCCTTGAGCCCGTGGACCCTCAATTTTCCTGCCGCCATTTGTAATGAAGCTTAGATAATTGACGTCCGTACCTTTTGGCCGTGAGATAGACATGATTTCCCGTGCACTATGACATATTTGGTTAGAATATTCCGAACTTTATGCATGTCCGCTATTTCGATTGGGTGTTCGCCAAATACTATCCCCGATTAAAGTAGTTAGATTAATCGGCTATTTTGGCCGCTTTTCGAATATTATTCGGGATGTTGTTCCAGGATACGATGAGGGCAGTTTTAGGCATAAACTCAGGCAGCAATGTAGTAATATACAGTAGTCTTTAGGGGCTCAGTGAAGAAGTTGATTCAATTACCCTATCTACAGTAATACGTACGCTGTATTTATAGTGCTTAGTTGCCCTAATGGTTAGACTCCAATAGCCTATAATGAGTTACTTACAGTGACTCGATTACTGATTCAGTTATCAACTCATTAAATGCCCCTGCTAGCAACCCAGGGTCAGCAATTTCTATCCTTAGGCACTAAAATACAACACGGGTGTTAGGATGTGCTTACGTAATCTGGGGATAGTATGGGGTAATTACCTAATAATTGAGGTGGCTGGGATACCTCTACATATAAGGGAGCATCCGGAGCATTTTGGATGTTAAGTCAATTAATATACAATCAATGAAGTGTCAGGCATAACCGCCTGAAGATAAGCCATCCGCTGCCAATATTATATATACGTGACTTATCTAATCGCGTCTAATTCTGTCAACGGGAATACTATTCGAGATATCACGTGATTAATACTAGAAGTAAAAAGTGATGCTATTCCCAACTATCTGTCCCATCTTCGTCAATTTCATTGTCGCTACCGTCATCCACCTCCCACTCCAACACCCCCCAGTCCTATAAACATAGTAGCCTCCTAGTATTGCCTACACCTAGTCTATTTCTTTTTTTTCGGTGATAATATCACCACCTATACTAAATACAGACCCAGATGCAGCTGACGTAGCTAGAATTGCTAAGTGATCCCTTGCTATTTGTGCAATAATTAGATACTCATATTCTTTACTTGCCTAGTACTTTAAAACATCAGTATCCCTCTTCATTGGTTGCTGTTTCATCCACTTTGTATATTCAGTCTCA
>Ga0335075_10002725_pt1 | contig 28218 bp, 29 predicted proteins | sample Lox_Sample_24_FD_206723 | JGI IMG/M metagenome (GOLD analysis project Ga0335075, IMG submission 206723) | Soil microbial communities from Loxahatchee National Wildlife Refuge, Florida, United States - Lox_Sample_2.4 | ecosystem: Environmental > Terrestrial > Soil > Wetlands | place: USA...
CGACATGGCTGTCGCCCATTTCGCCTTCGAGCTCGGCGCGCGGTACCAGGGCTGCGACCGAATCGATCACCAGCACGTCGATCGCCCCGGAGCGCACCAGCGTGTCGGTGATTTCGAGCGCCTGCTCGCCGGCATCGGGCTGCGAGATCAAGAGATCGTCGACATTGACCCCGAGCTTGCGGGCATAGGCCGGGTCGAGCGCGTGCTCGGCATCGATAAAGGCACAGGTGCCGCCGGCGCGCTGCGCCTCGGCAATGACGTGCAGCGCCAGGGTAGTCTTGCCCGAGCTTTCCGGGCCATAGATTTCGATCACTCGTCCCCGCGGCAGGCCGCCGATGCCGAGCGCGATGTCGAGGCCAAGCGAGCCGGTCGAGATCACCTCGATATCGGCGGCGGTCTCGTGCGACCCGAGCTTCATGATCGAGCCCTTGCCAAACGCCCGTTCGATCTGGCCGAGCGCCGCGTCCAAAGCCCGCTGCCTGTCCATTGCTTCCTTGTCCAACAGCCGCAACGCCGTCTGCATGACCACGCCTCCCGTTATTTCACAGCCGGCGGTGTCGCGCAACGCGGGGCCGGAGGCTGATAATGTACCTGTTTTGTTCGAAAACGCAAGCTCGACCGGCAATCAGTCGGAGCCGTTCCCAAGGACCTCCTTAACCTTGATGGCGAGCTGCTTCAAGCTGAACGGTTTCGGCAGAAAATGGATGCCGCCATCGCGATCGAGCCGCTGGCGGAATGCATCCTCGGCATAGCCGGAAATAAAGATGATCTTGATCGCCGGATCGATCAGGCGGACCTCGCGAATCAGCGTCGGCCCGTCCATCTGCGGCATCACCACATCGGTGATCAGCAGATCGAATTTCTGTGTCGCCGACCGGATCAGCTCGAGCGCGGCCTCACCGCTGCGGGCTTCGGTGATCCGGTAGCCTTTGTTGCGCAGCGCCCGTGCGCCGAACAGACGGACCGCATCATCATCCTCGACCAGCATCACTGCGGCGGTGCCGGTCAGATCTTTTGGGGTCGTCGGCTCGACCGCCACGGCACGGGCCAGCGGGGCCGGTGCCGCAGCCCGGTGCCGCGGCAGGAAGATCTCGAATACGGCACCGCGACCGGGCGCGCTGTCGGCAAAGATGAACCCGCCGGTTTGCTTGACGATACCGTATACCGTGGACAGCCCGAGACCGGTCCCCGAGCCGACCTCCTTGGTCGAAAAGAACGGTTCGAAAATGCGCGCCAGATCGGCCGGCGCAATCCCGACCCCGGTATCCGCCACCTCGATCCGCACATAATCCCCGGCCGGCATGATTTCGGAGCCGCGCCGCAGCGGTGTCGTCTGATGCAGGTTCGCGGTGCGGATCGTCAGCCGGCCACCCACCGGCATCGCGTCACGAGCGTTGACGACGAGATTGATCACGACCTGCTCGAGCTGGCCCTGATCGACCTTGACGAGACCAAGGTCGCGCCCATGCTCGACCTCGAGCACGACGTTCTCGCCGATCAGCCGACGCAGCAAATGCGACAACTCGACCAGCACGTCGGTGATGTCGAGAACTTTCGGCTGCAGCGCCTGCTGTCGCGAGAAAGCCAGCAATTGGCGCACCAGATTGGCCGCGCGATTGGCGTTCTGCCTGATCTGCATGATGTCGGCAAAGGCCGGGTCGCCCGGCCGCAAGCGCAGCAGCAGCAGGTCGCAGAACCCGATCATCGCCGTCAGCAGATTGTTGAAATCATGCGCAACGCCGCCGGCCAGCTGGCCGACTGCCTGCATTTTCTGCGATTGGCTGAACTGGGCCTCAAGCGCCTTCCGCTCGGTGACATCGATGAAATAGAGGGCGAGTCCGCCATCCGGCTCATCTGCAATGTTGCATCCGCGCGCGGCTCTGCCGCCCGGCGCTGGCGGCATCCCGTCGATTCGGCTGTGCAGCAACACCAGGGTCTTGTCGCGCGGGCTGGCCAGCCGGATCTCGGCCGGATCGCAGTCGGTTCGGCCGTCCGCGGCAGGACCGAGTTTAGCGATGATCGTGTCGCGGTCCGCATCGCTCAACCAGCCGGTCAGCTGGTGTCCGATCAGGTCCTGCGGCGCCGCGCCAAACAGCTCGCCGAGCGCCCGGTTGGCAGCGAGGAAGCGGCCCTGTCGGTCGACCATGGCGATACCGACCGGCGCGTCGGCGAAAAACCGCCGAGCAGGTTCACCTGACTCGATCTCGGCCGTACTCGGGATGGCCTCAGTGGCGGGCTCGCCTGCGGAGCGAGGCTGCCGCGCGTCTTCCGTCGCGCCGCTGTTCCATGCGCTTTGGGCCGTTGGATCGCGCGACCCCCAGGGCATCAAATCCGGGCGCGCATCAGCCGGACCGGCGGATGGATCATCGCGAGCGGCACCGATCCGCCCGGCTGCGAAGGCGGCCGCACAGGCCACCAGACCCGCTGCGTCAATCACCGCGAGCCGGATAGGCGAGGCTGCAGAGAGACAGGCGATGAGCAACGCCATCAGAGCGGCGGCGCTGAGTGCTGCCGGGATTGCCGGGGCGATGGAACACGGCTTTGGCCGCTTAACGCCGGACCGATGCGGCACCCGGTACCGGGCAATCGGCGTTACCGACCCGGCGCCTACCGCTTCCGCTTCGATCGCCATATTTGCGCTCCCGACGGGTGGTTTTCGCTATGACCCTATCAGGAACGCCACGAAAATACAATCTTAGATCGACTATAGAAATTATTTTATCGTGATGCCTGCAGTCGTGACCGGCTCAGTCGTCGCGGTGGGTGCGCTCCATGCGCTCGTGCCGTTCCTGCGCCTCGATGCTGAGGGTGGCGATCGGCCGAGCTTCGAGACGGCGGATGCCGATCGGCTCGTCGGTCTCCTCGCAATAACCGTAGGTGCCGGCGTTGATTCGGTTGAGCGCCGCATCGATTTTCGAGATCAACCGGCGCTCGCGCGCGCGGGTGCGCAATTCGAGCGCCTGCTCGGCTTCGAGCGAAGCCCGGTCGGTCAAATCAGGCTTCAGCAGGCTTTCTTCTTTCAGGTGCTGCAGTGCATCCGACGATTCGGCCAACAGCGCAGCGCGCCACTGCAACAGCTTTTGCCGGAAATATTCGACTTGCAACGGGCTCATGAATTCTTCGTCGTCAGTCGGGCGATAGTCTGGCGGCAGCGGCGGACGCATCGTGTTCCCCGAAACCCGTGAAAGACGCGGCGGAGTATATGAATCGCCCCGGCTCGCTTCAAGCACCAGAAAACGTGTCGAGTGTATTGATTCCATGAGAGTTTCGATGGCGTTGCCGGCCCTCGGCCAGGCCGGTGAGGGGCGTACCGACCGCCCCCCGATCAGGCCCGCAACCACAGCAGCCGCAGCGCCCTCGACGCCAGCCGCCGCCGGCACTGTTCCGTCCCCGATCAGCCGCGGTAATTCCACCGGTTTGACGTAGGGATTCTTTAAGGCGTGCGCGGCTAGCCTATTGTCATGGACGACGACAAAACCACGCGTGGCAGCACCGCGGAAGCGGTCTTGCCGGCCGTAGACACCAAGCGGTGGGTTGCCCGGCGCAAGGCGGTGATCGTCAACGCGGTGCGCAACGGGGCGCTGAGCCTCGAGGAGGCGTGCCGACGCTACCAGCTGTCGGTCGAGGAGTTTCACGCCTGGCAACGGGCGATCGAAGAGCACGGAGTTGCCGGCCTGCGGGTCACCCGGCTGCAGATCTACCGTGACGCTCCGCCGGCGCGCCCGACAAAGCCGCGTTATTGACAGGTCCGCCCGCTCGATGCCAGCGCCGGCGGCGTGGGTGACGGCGATACGGCCGGGGTCCCGCCGGCGCCAGGTCACGGTGCGGCAGCAATTCGCCGCTGCCACCGCCGACGGCAGCCAGCGGCAGCGTACCGACCGGCCGGAGGCGACGTGCCCCTCCAGGTCGGCCGACATCGGTCCGGGCAGGGTCCCGGTTGCGCCGCCGCGCGATCGTGTCGTGGCACCAATGCCTCCGGCCGGTTTCGCCCACGACACCTCGTTCGCCACGGCATTCGGTTCGCCACAACACCAGACTTCGCCACGATGCGAAGGCGCGCCCGGTGATCCGGCCGGTCACCCCGGCCGCGCCGCAAACCGCTTGATGCGTCGGCTCAGCCGCCCCGTTCGGCGAATTTGCGCCGACGATGTGGCCGGCACCAATCCTGCCGGCCGGCGAACGGCACCGATATGGCGAGGCGGTCGCGCCAATGCGCAGCATAGGCCGCAGCGAGCGCCGGCGACGCGACGAGGTTCAAATCTTCCGAGTTGCGCGCCGCGTTTCGGGTCCAGTTGTAGGAGCCCATCAGGGTCAGCGCGCCGTCGATGACCATGACCTTTGCATGTGCGATCGGCACCGTGCGATCAATCCAGATCGGGGTTCCGGCGCTGGCCAGCACGGCGAGACCGGCGTTGCGTTCGCACGGGGTGCGCTTGTCGGCAATCAGGCGCACATCGACCCCGCGTGCGCGGGCACGCAGCAGCGCTCCGACGATGCCGGATCCGGTCGTCAGATCATAGGCATCCACCAGGATTTGCCGCCGCGCCCGGTCGATCGCCGCAACGGCGAAGCCGGCGCAGTTATCTTCCGGAGCAAAACACACCGCGATCGCAGCGCTCGGCACGACCGCTCCTCTCGGCAGGATTGCCGAGACCATGCCAAACGTCAGCAGAAAAGCCGCCAAGCTCACCCGCCGAAGGCTATCCGCGACACCTTAAGAGGCGGTTTCTGCCAGCCCCTGTCGCGCCCCTAACCGATCGATGCAGACGGCGCAGGTACAGCACCGGGCGACCCGGCCCGTCCCCCGCGACAGGCCGGCTGGCCCCGGCTCAGTTGTTGATCGCAGCGAGTTCCTCAAGGCGTAGCCCGGCGCGCACGCGGCCGGCCAATTCCTCGGGATCGTAGACGATGCCAACCGGGTTTTTGTCGTTGATCGAGCGGCCCTGCATATAGGTCCGGCCTTCGGCCGCGGTCGCGAAATTATCGATCAGCAGCTCCACCTGGTTGTGATCGGGGTCGAAATAGTACATAGAGGTGGTGACACCGTGATTGACGCAACGATGCGGCCGAATGCCGAGCTGTTTGAGCCGCTGATAGTTGCCGATCAGCTCATCGGGGTTGGCAAAGGTAAAGGCGACATGGTGCAGACCGGCCTCCTTGCCGGCCTTCGGTCCGTCCGGTTCGCGCTCGGCGAGCGGACCCGGATCGAGAAACGCGACACGGTGATGCTCGTCATCATAGCTGATGAATGAGATGCGCTCGGCTTCGTACAGGATTTCGGCGCCGAGCACCGTGCAATACCAGTCGATCATCTCGCGCCGGCGATTGGTCTGCAGCACGATGTGCGACAGCTTTTTTGGTGATGCCATGATCTCCTCCGCTGGATTGTGCAGTTCTATTCCGCCTTGAAACAATAGGCCGCGAGCTTGTTGCCGTCGAGGTCACGGACATAGCCGGCATAGGCGTGCGGCTTCCAGCTGCGCGGCCCAACTGCGCCCTCGTCCCTGCCGCCGGCGGCGAGGGCCGCCTGGTGGAAGGCTGCGACCGCGGCGCGGCTGGGTGCGGCAAAGCTGATCGTGCCGCCATTGGCATGGCAGGCGGGCTGTCCGTTGGCCGGCTTCAGCACAAAGAACTCGGGTTCCGTAACACCCCAGATCGACCCGTTATCGCCGAGATCGGCAAGACGTTTCAACCCCAGCGGGGCCAGCACGCCATCGTAAAATGCACGCGCCTTCAAGAGATCGTTGGTGCCGACCGTGACGTGGGTAAAGATTGCCATATGTCCCTCCCGTGATCCGTTGCTGCGACCCGCCCGATCCGCCCCGGTGACATTGCCCCGATGACATTGCCCCGGTGACATTGCCAGGGTGACGCTGCCCGGGTTGCGCGGGCCGCGAACCCGTCCCGCTCGCGCCGCCCGGCGGCGGCTGCGCATCGGGCCCAGCCTTGATAGCAGGATCGCGACCGCCGACCAAGATCGCTGCGGCCGGCACATCGCTGGGATCGCCACCCACGCCGCGGCTCGCGAGCGATGCATCACTGCCCCGCTAGTTGCCGTCGGAGACCAGGCCGCGGCCGACGATCTGCGCCTGGATCTCGGCGGCACCCTCAAAAATGTTCAGGATGCGCGCATCGAGCAGCACCTGGGCTGAAGCACCCGGCTGACCGGAATTCGAGCGCGTAACCGTTGCCGCCGTGGATCTGCAACGCATTGTCGGCATTGGCCCAGGCGGCGCGTCCGGCGAGCAGCTTGGCCATCCCCGCTTCGATATCGCAGCACCGGCCCGATTCTTCTGACGGGCGGCAGGTCTCGCCCGCGCGGTCGCCACCAGCGAGTCTGCAGCCCCAGGCGCCTGCTCGGCCGTCGCCAGCCGAATGCCCGTCATGGCGATCACTGGCCCTATCCCTCCGCTTGCGGATAGGCGTCGGGCGCGGCTCGGCCCGGCGGCATCCGTCCGGACCTGCCGTGCGACTAGTCCGGCGGCAATTGATAGCTGTGCGGATAGGTGGTCGGCAGGTTCGGGTCGGGGATCTTCAGCGAATCCGACTGGGTCATCCGCACCGCCGAAATGTCGTCGGAAATTCCGTTCAGGTTCTGGATGTTGCTCGCCCGGTCGGGCGCGCCGATGCTGCAACCGGACAAGATGGTGAGCGAAAATGCGATGACGACACCGAGGCGCAACGGCATGATACCCTCCGGGTCTATTAAGCTTAAATAGGTGGAAAATCCGTGGCGACAACGCACGATTAAGCTCGCCCGGCGCCGCTGCGTTGCGCGCCCCGCCGGGAGTGACCCCGATGGCTTCGGCTCCGGGTACGCGCTGCTGCGGAACATGGCTTGGATGCGATTATCGCGAGACCTTGTCGGGCTGGCCCGCGCGGGGCCATGCAGCGCCGCGATGGCGGCTATCGGAAGTTGACGCGGCAGGCGGTGCGGCCTAAACCTGAGCCTGTGACAAGGCAGATGAACGGCCGGTGCGGGCGGCGAATTACCGTCCCGAGCCCCGCATGGGTTCGGGTCGAGTTGCGTTGCCCTGTTGCTGCCGAGGACCATGACCATGCCTTCCGCTGCCACGACCGCCGCCGAGACCAACCAGTCTGAAGTCATCCTTGCCGGAACAGCGCGAGCTGGCATTGCCCGAGCCGCTACTATCGGCACCGGTCGCGTTCCGGCGGACGCCGACCCGATCCTGGCGCAGAGCGCTTATTTTTCCGTCTACGCGGCGGCCGAGCCCGGGGTCATGCCGCGGGTGCTGGAGCTGTTCGCCAGGCGCGGCCTGGTGCCGTCGGGATGGCGCAGCACTGCCGCAGGAAATGACCGAAACCAACCGAACGGGTTGGCGATCGAGATCGAGATGCGCGGGCTCGGTAGCGAAACCGCCGACCATATCGCCGCCTGCCTGCGGCAGATCGCGTGCGTCGAAGCGGTGTCGAACTCGTGGCGCGCCGCAGGTGCGGGTTGAGCGGAGCCGCCCCGGCCGATGGCGTTACGCGACCATATCGCCCGCTGCAATAATTTCGATCCGGCGCGCGGCGTGCCGCTGATCGCCCGGAGCGGAGAAATCACGGCGGGCGGAGAAATCACGGCCGGCGGGCAGATCACCGCCGGCGGAGAGATCACGGCGGTGCCGGTGCGGGTCGGGCTCCTGCGGCGCGACAATGCCGAGGCGCTGCGGCGATTTCCTCGGGTGTTCGCGGTCGCGGACGAACAGGTGATGCTGACCGCGCGCGGCGATGCCGCCGCGATCAGCCGCGCGGTCGACCAGGTGGTCGATGCGCTGGTCGGCGAGAGGCAGATCCCGAAAGCGCGCAACGAGACCTTCGATGTCGCGCGGCGATGGGGCGAGCCGCCGATCTTCCGCCTCGACCGGGGTGCCGTGCCGTTTTTCGGCACGCGCGCCTATGGGGTGCACCTCAACGGCTATTGCCGCAGCGCCGGCGAGCTGTCGCTGTGGATCGGCCGCCGGGCTGCGGATAAGCGGGTGGCGCCGGGCAAGCTCGACAACCTCGTCGCCGGCGGCATCGGCAATGGGCTCGGGCTCGTCGAGACGCTGACAAAGGAAGCCGATGAGGAGGCGATGATCCCGCCGGACCTGATCGCGCAAGCCCGTCCTGCCGGAGCCGTCTCCTACCGCATGGAAACCCCGCTCGGCGTCCGCGACGATGTGCTGTTCGTGTACGATCTCGAGGTGCCGGCCGATTTCATCCCGCAAAACCGCGACGGTGAATCGGTCGGGTTCGCGCTGATGCCGGTGGCCGAGGTGCTCGACCGGATCCGCATGGGCGACGATTTCAAGTTCAACGTCAACCTGGTGATCCTCGATTTTGCGGTGCGGCACGGTCTGTTGACGCCGGACGACCCGGACTATCTCGACATCGCCACCGGGCTGCACCGCCCGCTCGACTGAGCCGCAGCAGCCATCGTCGATGACCGCGAGCGGCCCGGGCCAAACCGCCCCGGTTCAGCGGCTCTGCGCCCGGCGGGATGTCCCGCCCCCGATGCGAGCGTGCGGCGGGGCTGGCGGCGGCTCGCCGCTTCTTTCCACTGCACCGTGAGCGTCAGGCCATGTCGTGTTCCGCGCGGCACTCCGTGCCATCGATCCGCTGCAAGCGGAATCGCCGGAACTCACCCGCGAAATCGCCTGCGAAGTGAAGGGTGAATTCGACCTGGGACAGCCAACGATCCGCCTTGAACTCGCATGTCGCCTGCAGAAGATCATCGGCCGGCGCAAGCTGTTGCGCGTGTTCGTGGATGATCACCGTGCCCATTTGCGCGGTGATCCTGACCGCCACGACGGCGATCGTCGATCCGGCCGCGAACGAAACGGTCAGGCGGTAAGCGCCGGGCTCGACATCGATGTAGGGGCCGTAGACCGCGCAACCCTGAAAACCTAGAGGGATCAAAATTCCGGTGGAACCCCGCTCGACGGTTCGACAAATCGCCGGATCGTCAAATTGCCAAAGGATCCGGCACTCTCCATAGACCTGTCGATTTTGCCACAAGCTGTTGTAATTGTTGGTGCCGGTGATCCCGAGCGCAGACAACTCCCCGCCCGCAATCTTGGCGCTGATCGCCACCAGGGAATTATCGGGCGTGACATAACAGATGGGACTGCCGCCGCTTTCCGGAACGATGCGCCGCAGTTCGCCGATCCATTGATCGTCGGCGGCGGCAGCCATCGACAGGCGAGCGGACGCCGCGGCCACGGCATGGCCGAACAGCACCGGCCCGGTCGGGTAAAGCGGGTTTGCGCCGTAATAACCCAATTGGCAGTTCTCGAGGATGAAATCGATCGCCAGCCGCATTTCGCGCCGCCGGGGCTTGGCCCAGATCAGGCCATTCGACATCGCGGTCCAGCGCGGCGATAAAAACCGCAGCGCCTTGAACGCGACAAATTCAATCCCGTCGGGCACCACCAGCGGGCTGATCGCGCGCATCGCCAAATCCGCATATAATCCACCATATAGATAAAGCAGGCAAAGCCGTGCCAGATCGCATTTATAGGCGAAGGGCCGCAGACGGTCGAAGGTCTGCAGCACGGCCGGTTCGAAGTTTTCGGCTATCACCTCGCGCAGTTCGTTCCCGCTCCAGAGGCGATATTGTGCATCGGGGTAAACAGCACGCAAGCTCGCCGCATTTTCCTCGATAATCGGGGGAAGGTTTGCCGGAATGGAATCTGTATCGTTGATCAGAACCTGATGGATCTGGCCGATCGAGATGCTCATCGAGCGTTCCTGGTTGGCATGACGACGCATGGCGGGGATGGCGGCAACCCCCATATGTTGCCACAAGACGGGACGACGCCGGGATGGGGCGGGTCGAGCCTGCCATTCGAGGCAGGTCGGGTTTGTCGCGCATTGCGCTACGGTCGATGCCCGACCGCTGCCGGCGGCTGGATACGCCGCGAAATTTGCGGTCGGCATCACGGCATCTTGCTGAGCCCCCCGAGCACCCCCGCGATTGCGCCCGAATTGACTCGGCGCCGGATGCTGGCTTAGAAGGTCTGCGGCATACGCCGTGTCGGGCCCGCTCACCGGTGGAGGGGTGGCCGAGTGGCTGAAGGCGGCGGTTTGCTAAACCGTTATAGGGTTAAACCCCTATCGTGAGTTCGAATCTCATCCCCTCCGCCACCTCCTGCACTTGCATGCGATGGGTGATCCAAAAGCGGTCGCCGCCAGGGTCGGCGCGGCTGAGCGGTTCTCGAGCGGAAGTTCGCCGCCCGTAAAACGGGGCTCGGACCCGGACCCGCGGGACCATTGTGGTGCCGGGCGATCGACGCGAGCCCTCCCGATCTGCTAGGCTTGCGCGGCTTTTTTGCTCTAGGAGAAAATCGATGAACGATGCGATGACGCTGTCCGAGCGCGCCGACGCGCTCGAAGCCAAAATGAGCCGCGAACTCGATCACATCGTCATCAAATCGCGGCTTTACAGCATGGCCGATGGCGATATGGGACCGGCGCCAAACGCCGCCGCGCTGATGGCCGCAAATCCCCAGGCGCGGGTGCTGATGGGCGATGATCCACGCCTGCCGCCGATGCCGCCGCAGCCCACCTTGATCGATTTCTTCAAATACCGCTTCGGGCCGGCGGCGCACCTGTTGCAAAGCGCCAAGCACGCGGTCAATGCCGGGTTGCCCGAGACCATGGTGCTCGCCTGCTTGCTGCATGACATCTCGACGATCGGCTTCATTCGCGGCGATCACGGCTATTGGGGAGCCCAGCTGGTCGAGCCCTATGTCGACGCGGAGGTGACCTGGGCGATCCGCGCCCACCAGGTGCTGCGGTTTTATCCCGACGAGTCGGTCGGCTATGACTATCCGCAATCCTACATCAAGACATTCGGCGCCGATTACCACCCCGATCCTTATATCGAGGCCGATTATCAGCGGATGCGCAATCACAAATGGTACATGTCGGGCCGCATGATTACCGTCCACGACATCTATTCGTTCGATCCGAATGCGGTGGTCGAACTCGACGAGTTCACCGATGTGATCGGCCGGAATTTCCGCCAGCCAAAGGAAGGGCTCGGCTTCGACAACAGTCCGGTCGCGCATATGTGGCGGGCGATGATCCGGCCTGCCAAATATCTGTAATCGCCAAACATCGGTAATCGACGGATCGCGCAATCGGTCGGGCCGTTGCGGGCAACCGTCTGGGCGGCGCTGGTCGCTCTGCCACTGAGCGGCGGCGCGGCGGTCGCGGCAGGCGGACCGGCCGGCGCCGTCGCTCCGCCGCCTTCCGCGACGACGCTGGCGCTGTGCCAGTCATGCCATGGGCGGGACGGCCGGCCGGCCGATCACACCGTTCCGATCATCACCGGCCAGCAACCCGCCTATCTCCGGAAACAGCTCGACGATTACCGCAGCGGTGCACGCAACAGCGAGATCATGTCGTCGATCGCCGCGAGCCTGAGCAATGCCCAGATCGCACGGATCGCCGCCGATCTCGGCAGCGCGCAATGGCCCGCCCCGGTCACGACCCCCGCGACGGCGCCGGCGGCTCCCGCCGAGATTGCGACGTGCCGGGCCTGCCATCACGCCGATCTCGCCGGTGGGGCCGGCGCCACGGGTATCACCCCGCGGTTGGCCGGGCAGTACTCGGATTACCTGGCCGCCACGATGGAGGCCTATGCCGATGGCGAGCGCGCCAACGACGCCGCGATGGCGGGGCTGATGCAGAGCTTGTCCGCAGCGCAGCGGCAGCGCATCGCCCGCTATCTCGCGACGCTGCGTTGACGGCCGCCCTTCGCTCGTGGCCGGCCACCCCCGATCGAGTGGGAGTTCGAGGATGAAGACAGAGAGGTTTCGCACCGCCTCATCACGGCTCAGACTTTTCCCCCTCGCGGCGCTGTCGGTGCTGGCCTTCGTCGGCACGACCACGCCGGGTCCGGCGCAGCCGGTGCGTACCGGTGCCAGCGCCTATGGCGGCTGGAAGAGCGACGCGCCCGGGATCATGCGCAAGATCACACCCGACGATCTGCCGGCACCGCTCGCGACGCCGCCGACCGCCAACCGGTCGCGGGTCGTGGCGAAACCCGCCGGCGCCAGCCTGCGGACCATGCCCGGCTTTGCCGTCGCCGCTTATGTCACCGGCGTGACCGGGGCGCGCGTGCTGCGCGTCGCCCCCGATGGCGACATCTTTCTGGCGCAGAGCCGGCCCGAAGGGAAGATCGTGACGATCCATCCCGGCGCCGATATGAAAAACCCGAAGGTCACCACCTTTGCCGCCGGGCTACGCATGCCTTACGGCATCGCATTCTATCCGCCGGGGCCGTCTCCCAAATGGGTCTATGTCGGCGAATGGGGCAAGGTCATCCGCTTTCCCTATCATGCGGGTGACCTGACCGCTTCCGGCGCGCCGCAGACAATCGTCTCCGACCTCGCCACCGGCGGCAATCACTGGACCCGAGACGTCGCCTTTTCGCCGGACGGCAAGACCATGTATGTCGCGGTCGGCTCGGCCAGCAATGTTGCCGAGGATATGGGGAAGCGGCCCGCCGATTTTGCCGCATTCGAGAAGGCCCATTCGATCGGCTCGGCCTGGGGTCGCGAGGACTGGCGCGCCGACGTATTGACCTACACCCCGGACGGCAAGGACAAGCGGGTGTTTGCTTCAGGCATTCGCAATTGTTCGGGGCTGGCGGTGCAGCCGGGCACCGGCCAGATCTACTGCGCCGTCAACGAGCGCGATCTGCTTGGTGACAATCTGCCGCCCGATTATGTCACGAGCGTCAAGGAGGGCGCGTTCTACGGCTGGCCCTGGTATTATATCGGCGACCATCCAGATAGCCGGCCGGGCGGCGGGCCACGGCCGGATCTGGCCGATCGAATCACCATTCCCGATGTGCTGATCCAGCCGCATTCCGCACCACTCGGCCTCGCCTTCAACCCGGGCGGTCAGTTCCCGCCGGATTGGAAGGGCGACGCGTTTGTCGCGCTGCACGGCTCGTGGAACCGGGCATTGCGCACCGGGTACAAGATCATCCGACTGCCGTTCAAGGATGGCCGGCCGACCGGCGAATACCAGGATTTCGTGATCGGGTTTGTCGTCAACAATCAGGATGTCTGGGGCCGCCCGGTCGACGTGGCGTTTGCCAAGGACGGCTCGATGCTGTTCAGCGATGACGGCAATGGGGTCGTCTACCGCGTCACCTACCAGCCGGAATGATCCGGCGCGGCTATGGGGGCGCGGGTCATGGGGGTCATGCCCCGCTGCCGCCGCAGGCCGGCGCCCTGGTCGCGCGGCCTACCCGCATCGCTGCCGCCAGTCAGCGCAGTCAGTGGAGTCAGTGGACGAGATCGCTCGGCATCTCGCGCATCACCGCGATCGTGCGCGAGATCCTGAACCAGTTCAGCAATTCGTCGCGGCCGCCCTGCCGCATCATGCGCTCGCAATGTGCGACCGCGAGTTCGGCATCGCTGCCATATGCGTGCAGCACCAGATGGGCAGCGCGATAGACATCGACAGTCGACAGCATCGACTTTTCCTTTTCGACATGGCAAACGGAGTAGCGAGCTTCGATCTGGCGACTGCTCCCGCAGATCAATCGCGCTTCCTGCCCGGTTCGATCCAGCCTTGCTTCAAGCCAGCATTTCTGGTGGCGGGCTCGGGTGTTCTTATGGACCCCGAGTCTATCGAGGATTCGCTCTGATACCAAATAAATTCGTGGTAAAGACGATCGACTGTCGTGAGCAAATACGGCGCGAATATCGACGGAAATCAGCCGGGCGTGTCGGGCTCCCAGCCGATCGTTCGGCGCAGAAAATTGTAGCCGAGTGCGGTGAACGAGGCGCGCTCGCGATTGTCCTTGCCATAGCCGTGACCACCGGCGGCCGGCTCGTAGAACCAGGCCGCGTAGCCCATCGCTTGCAATTTCGCCGCCATCTTGCGGGCGTGGCCGGGGTGGACGCGATCGTCGCGCCGGCTGGTGGCGATCAGGATCGGCGGGTAATGCCGGCCCGGTGCTGCGGCATGATAGGCCGATATTTCCTTCAAAAAGGCCCAATCTTCAGGATCGTCGGGGTCGCCGTATTCGGCGATCCAGCTGGCACCGGCATGCAATTTCGCGTAGCGGCGCATGTCGATCAGCGGGATCGTGCAGAACAGCGCGCCGAACCGCTCCGGATAGCGGGTCAGCATGTTGGTGATCAGGATGCCGCCATTCGATCCGCCCTCGGCGGCGATCCGGCCGGGGCGGGTCACACCGCGCCGCACCAGATCGGCGGCGACGGCGGCGAAATCATCGTGCGAGCGGCGCTTGCCCTCGCGGCGCCCGGCCTCGTGCCAGGCGGTGCCGAACTCGCCGCCGCCGCGGATATTGGCGACGACGCTGGTGCCGCCGCGCTCGAGCCACAGGCTCCCGATCGCCGAATTGTAATAGGGCAGCTGCGCGATGCGAAATCCGCCATAGCCCGACAGATGCACCGGCGCATCGCCGGTCGCGCCGGGCGGCCCGACCTGGGTATAGGGAATGCGGGTGCCGTCGGCCGACAGCGCTTCGTGCCGGGTGACGACGAGGCCGGCGGGATCGAAGGTTTGCGGCGCCCGCTTCAACAGTTCAGGAGCGGCGCCGGGGTGCAGCAGAAACAGCGATGGCGGGGTCAGCGGGTCCTGCGCATTGGCGAGCAGGTCGCCGTTCGACTCCTCGGTGCGCGTATCCAACGGCCAGACATTGGCGACGCCGAGTTCCGGCAATCCGGTGATGCGCTCGTGCGACCAGCCTGCGGCGGAGGGTGTCAGCGCTTCGAACACCGGCTTCAGGTCATCGAGGATCGACAGGACCAGCCGGTCGCCGCACCAGCAGAACCCTTGCAGGGCACGCCGCTCGCCCGGCTCGAAGAGTTTGGCGAAGTGCCGGTCACCGGCGAGAAAAGCCGAAAACGAGATGCCGAAGACGGTATCGGGCGGAAACGTTTCGCCGCCGACGGTCCAGGAGGTGCGGCGCCGAACCGCGAGCCAGCCGCGATGCCAGGTCAGCCACGCGTCGGTCGGCAGATCGAGCCGGGTCTTGGGGCCGTTGCGGTCGCCGATCGAGACAATGGCGTCAAAAAAGCCGAGGCGTTCGGCGAACCAGATGCGCTCGCCCTCGGCCTCCCGGTCGCGATCGGCCCAGACCGACATATGCCCGGCATCGGTTGCGAAGATGACCGGTGCGGCGAGCGGGTCGGTGCCGCGCCGCCAGCACCGCACGGTGCGGGCATAGCCGGAAGCGGTCGCCATGCCATCGCCCAGCGCCGAGGACAGCAGCAGCGTGTCGCGATCGAGCCAGGCCGCTCCGCCCTTGGCCTCCGGCAGCACGAAGCCGCCGGGCACGAAATCGCGCGTCGTCAGGTCGAATTCGCGCAATACCCGCGCATCGGCACCGCCGCGCGACAGCATCACGAGGGCGCGGTCGTGGCTCTTCGGCAGGGTCACCGCCTCGCTCCAGACCCAATCGTCGCCTTCCTGGGCGGCGAGCGCATCGAGGTCGAGCAGCACCTCCCATTGCGGCGCCTCGCTGCGGAAGCTGTCGAGGGTCGTCACTTGCCACAGCCCGCGAGGATGATCGGCATCCTTCCAGAAATTGAACACGCGCTGACCGCGCCGGGCGATCAGCGGCAGATTGTCGGACCGGTCGAGGATCGCGGCGAGCCGGTCGCGATCGGCGGCGAAGCGTGCATCACCATAGCGCGCCAAGGTCGTCCGGTTCTGCCGCTCGACCCAGTCGAGGGCCGCCGCACCATCGACCTCTTCGAGCCACAGATAGGGGTCGTCATCGGGCGCATCGAGGGTCGGGCGGGCGTCGATCATGGACCGGGATCATAGCCGATCGTCACACGCAATCATCGCCTTTTGCCGCGCGCCCGTTCGTGCGAGGCTGCAACCCGGTCGTGCGCGGATCGGCGGCGAAGGCGGATTTTTGCGATGAAGGTTCGGGAAATCAGGACCTACCGGCTCGAAGCGGCGCTGGCCGAGCCCTTCGCCTATTCGCAAGCCTGGTACGAGCGCCGCGGCGCGATGCTGGTCGAGATCGTCGGCGAGGACGGGCTCTGCGGCTGGGGCGAAGCCTTTGGCCCGGCGCGGCTGACCGCACCGATCGTCGAATTTTATGCGCCGCTGCTGCTCGGCCAGGACGCGTTCGCGACCGAGCTGCATTGGCAGAACCTCTACAACCGGCTGCGCGACCATGGCCAGAAGGGCTTGGCGATCGAGGCGCTGAGCGCCATCGACATCGCATTGCTCGACCTGAAGGGCCGCGCCCTCGGGCTGCCGGTGCATCGGCTCATGGGCGGACCGCTGCGCCACCGGGTCGAGGCCTATGCGACCGGGTTTTACCGCAAGGGCACCGGCGACCCGGTGCCGTATCTCCTCGACGAGGCACGGCAACGCGTGGCCGCGGGGTTTTCGGCGATCAAGCTCAAGCTCGGCTTTGGCATGGACGATGATGTCCGAGTGTGCCGCGCGGTGCGCCGCGACATCGGCGACGGCATCGCGATCATGGTCGATGCCAACCACGCCTATGACGCGACCGCGGCGATCCGCCTCGGCCGGCTGATCGAGGAGCTCGACATCGCCTGGTTCGAGGAACCGGTGCCGCCCGAGGACCTCGACGGCTATCGCGAGGTCAAGGCGGCGCTGCGCATCCCGGTCGCCGGCGGTGAGGCGGAGTTCACCCGCTGGGGCTTCCGCCGCATCCTCGCCGACCGCGCGATCGACATCCTGCAGCCCGATGTCGCCGCCGCCGGCGGCATCTCCGAATGCAAGAAGATCGCCGACATGGCCAATGCCTTTGGCGTGCGGGTCAATCCGCATGTCTGGGGCACCGGCATCGCGCTGGCGGCGTCGCTGCAGCTGATCGCGATCCTGCCGGACAACCCGCCGGGTCTGCACCCTGTCCCGCCCTTGCTCGAATTCGACCAGTCCGAGCATCCGATGCGGATGGCGGTGCTGTGCGAGCCGATCGAGCAGCGGGAAGGTTGGGTGGCGATCCCGAATGGCCCCGGTCTCGGCATCGAGATCGACCGTGACGCGATCGCCCGGTTCAGCATCGATTGAGGGCATGCCGAGGCAGGGCGGTCGCCTCGGGAACGCCCGACGATCCTCGCCAGCGCCGAACCTATTCCGCCACCGCCTGCCGCGCTTCCTCCTCCTGCTGATAGGTCCAGGGCGCCCGGTAGCTGCCGCGCCAGTCCGGCGGCACTTCGCACGGCCTCGTATCGAAGCTGGCAAAGCGGGCGGGCCGGCCGCGCACGATGTCGCCCATATGCGGGCTGATCATCGAGGGCGAGGTATAGGGAAACGAATCGGCCGAGGAATAGACCGTCAGCAGCAATGGCCGGGCGCGCTGCGAATGGTTGATCGCCGAGCCATGCACGGTGCGGCAGTTCAGCAGCAAGGTCGTGCCGGGACCGCCGGTCGCATATTCGATCACCGCATCGTCGAGAAAGCCGAGCTCCTCATCACGCACATGCACGACGAAATTCCCGGCGGCGTCATACATGCTGTAGAGCGGCCCCTGATGGCTGCCGCGCACGCAGGCGAGCGGGCCCTGCTCCATCGTGCAGCCTTCGAGATAAACGCCGATCGTGACCGGGCTGTAATCGGTGTGCGGCCAGCCCTGGATGTCCTGGTGCCATTTGAAGCCGCGGCTGCCGTCCCCGGATTTGACGTTGAGCTTCGAGTGGTGGAACTTGACATCGGGCCCGACCACATCGGCGGCGAGCTCGGTCATCACCGGGTCGGCGATGAATTCCCAGAACACCGGATGGCGGTCCTGCGGGCAGGTCACCCGGTGCAAGCGCGGCTCGGCCGCCGAATGCCCCTCTTCGAGGATGAAGACATCGTTGGATTGCGTGATCGCGCGGCTGCGCTCGATCGTCTCCGTCATCGCCCGCTGCAGCTTTGCGACCCAATCGGTGCCGACAAATTCGGGCAGAACGAGATAGCCCTTTTCAAAATATTCGGTGCGCTGGGCTTCGCTCAGCACCTTGGCCGAATGTTGCAATATGTCTGCCGGCTTCATGTCAGTTCCTGCCTCTATTCTTTGTAGGAAGGATCGATGCGGTCGAGCTTGCGCAACAGCGCCGGCCATTCGAGACGCTGCGGATCGTTGCGCCCGCCAGCCGCACGCCGTCGGCTGGCATCAGTGGCGGTGCGCACGACATCCGGGTCGATCGGGTGGAACTCGGCCCCCGATTGCTGGAAGGCGAGCTGCATCGCGCAGGCCCGCTCCATGCGATAGGTCGCGAGAAACGCCGCGGCGATGCTGTCGCCGACGACGATGAGCCCGTGATTGCGCAGCACCATGATGTGGCGGTCGCCGAGATCGGCGAGAAAGCGGGAGCGTTCCTCGGGGCTGCGCGCCGAGCCCTCGTAATCGTGATAGGCGATGTCCGCGATGATCTGCAGCGCATGCTGGTTGAGTGGCAGCAGCCCGTCCTGCTGCATCGACACCGCGCAGCCGGCGACCGAATGGGTGTGCAGCACACAGGCCACCTCGGGCCGGGCGCGATGGATGGTTCCGGGGATGGCGAAGCCGCCGCTGTTGACCTCGGCCGCATCGGGTGCGACCGGATTGCCCTCGCGATCGATCTCGACCAGCGATGACGCGGTCACCTCGTCGTAGAGGAGACCAAAGGGGTTGATCAAAAACCGGTCGTCGCGGCCGGGAATGCGCGCGGTGATCCGGGTGTTGACCAGATCCGACCAGCCGAACAGATCAACCAGCCGATAGCAGGCGGCGAGATCGGTCCGCACCTGCCATTCCTCGGCCGCGATGCCGGCCGTCCGTGTTCCGGCCTTCCCTGCTCCAGCCTTCCCTGCTGTTGCGACTGCCGTCATACCGTCCTCCACTGGGTTTGCCGATCGCGCAGATCAGCGCATACGCACCGGTCCGCGGGCATGCCGGCGATCATGATGCCGGACAATTATGATGTCGGGCGATCATAACGGCGGGGCTGCGGGCTCGCCCTTGCGCGCCAGTGCGTCGAGCAGCGCCTGGATATAGCCGTAGCAATAGGCGAAAGCGACACCCGACGGGTCGCGCCCGTCGATTCGCGGCACGTGGTCCGGCATCAGCATGTATTGGTAGCCGACATCGCGATAGGCGGCGAGTGCTGCCACCATGTCGATATCGCCCTCGTCGGGAAACGCCTCGACGAAATCGAGGCGGCGGCCTTTGATATTACGGAAATGCACATTGAACAATTTGCCGCGCTCGCCGAACCAGCGGATCACGTCGAAGATCTCGCGTGCCGGGTCGTCGAGCATCTCGCACACCGTCCCTTGGCAGAAATTGAGGCCGTGCCACGGGCTTTCATGCATCGTTACAAAGCGCTTCAGCCCTGCGACGGTGCCAAGCACGCTCGACACCCCGCGATAGCCGGGCGGCGTGTAGGGATCCTGCGGATGGCAAGCGAGACGCACCTTGGCGGCACTCGCGACCGGCACGACCGCCGCGAGAAAATGGTCGATGCGCTCCCAATACTCATCCTCGGCGACGGTGCCGGCCGCGGTCGGCGGCGCTGCCTGGTCGGCGAGAGCCCAGCGAAAGGCGGCATTGCTTGAGCCGCCCCGCCCCGGCTCGCGTGCCGTGCGGGGAATGCCGAGGATCGTCAGATTGTACTTGGCCGCCGGGATGCCTGAAGCGGCAAGCCGCTCGATCAAGGCGCAGATGCTGTCGAGCTCACGCTGCCGCTCGGGCTCCCTGGCCAACAGGATGTTGGGGCTCTGTTGCTGCTCGATCGGCGCCGACGACATCGGCAGTTGCACCATGTCGAGCGAGAGGCCGAACGATTCGACATGCTTGCGATGCCGTTCGAGATCGTCGCGGCTCCAATGATGCGGGTTGCCAGGCGGATCAACGCAGACATGGGTGACGCCAAGCTGCGCCCAGACCCGGTAGTCGCTGTCGTCGCGCGGCCTGATCTGGGTTCCGACATGCATCGCCGCCGCTCCGTCCTAGATTGCTGCCGCAGGATAGCAGTTCCGCCCGCCTTTGTGGCAGGCGCCGCGAATGATCGCTCTCGACCGATGGCGTCGCGACCGGTCGCGGTGATAGCATTGCGGGTCATGGCCAACGGGTTGCTCAGAGGTTCGATCGCCGATCTGCGCCGCAAGCTCGCAGCGGTCACAGCGGTCGCAGCGGATCCCGCCGCCACCGAGCACGAGAAGGCCACCGCGAAATCCCTGAAGGCCCGGCTGCAGCAGGCGCTTGGCGAGGCCGGAGCGCCTGCCGGGGACTGGAGCGACGGCCTTTTCCGGCTCGGCCGCTGGGCGCGCAAGATCGGCAAACCGACGGCACCCGGTGCGGCCGGCGCGGAATGGACCGACCATGCCCGCCAGCTCGGCAAGGTGGTTGGGCGGGCCAAGAAAAAGTGGCGCTCCGATTGACCGGCCAACGATCGCGCGGCTGGCGCCGGGCGGCCGGCGACAGTGCCGCACGACCGTGCCACAATGGGGGTTGAGGCCGGCGACCGGCGAAGGGTGAGGCGATGGCGATATTGCGGGACAGGGTCGTGCTGGTGACCGGGGCCGGCGCCGGGATCGGCCGGGCGACCGCCCTGGCGATGGCCGAGGCGGGGGCGGCGATCGCGGCGGCCGATATCGACCTCGGTGCGGCTGAGCGCACCGCCAACGCGGCCGCCGGCGGCAATCGCCAGGCGGTCGCGATCATGGCCGATTGCGGCGATGTCGCCAGCATCGACGCGATGATCGCGCGCACCGTCGCCGAGCTCGGCCGGCTCGATGTCATCGTCAACAATGCCGGCGTCACCCGCTACGCCCCGATCATGGAGCTTACCGAGGCCGATTGGGACCGGATCCACCGGGTCAACGCCAAGGGCGTGTTCTTCTGCCTGCAGCGCGCCGCGACGGAGATGATTGCACAGCATCGGGCCGACGGCAGCGGCGGCCGGATCATCAACATCGCCTCGATTTCCGGCCGCGGCTATCCCGGCGCCTCGAACGCCGCCTATGCCGCGAGCAAGGGGGCGGTCATCGCGCTGACCAAGACCGCGGCACAGCAACTGGGCCGCCACAACATCAATGTCAACGCGATCTGCCCGGGGGTGACGCGGACCGAATTGGGTGAGCGCAACGCCGTGGCACGGGCCGCCGAACGCGGCATCACCGTCGCCGAATTGCAGGCCGAGGCCGAGGCGCGCATCCCGCTGGGCCGCGCCAACCTGCCCGACGACATCGCCGCAATGGCGGTGTTCCTCGCCTCGCCCGGCGCGCGCAACATCACCGGCCAAGCCTATAACGTCGATGGCGGCCTGGTGCCGAGCTGATCCTCCTGCGTTCTCGCGTCAACAGCCGACAGCCTTTGGCGCCGTCGCGCCAGCGCGGATTGCCGCGTCTGCTCAGCGCCCAGCTGCCGTTCTTTTATGGGTGGGTCGTGCTCGGCTGCCTGTGCTGCGCCGGCTTCGCCCGGCAAGGGGGTGCGGTCGCCACCCTCTCGGTGTTTGTCGAGCCGCTGACCCGAGAGTTCGGCTGGTCGCGCACCGCACTCTCCGGGGCGGTGTCGCTCGGCGGTTTGCTGGCGGCCCTCTGCGCACCGTTGATCGGGCCGATGGTCGACCGCCACGGTTCGCGCGCGGCGCTGTGCCTCGCGGTGCTCGGCACCGGGGTGGCGCTGCTGCTGCTGTCGCTGACCGGCTCGCTGCCGGTCTTCTACCTCTTGTTCTGCATCGCCAGGATGAACTGGGCCGGCCCGTTCGATCTCGGCATCTACAGCGCGCTCAACAACTGGTTTGTCGCCCGCCGCGCTGCCGCCACCTCGATCGCCACGGTGGCGCAAATGGCTGGGCTGGTGGCGATGCCGCTGATCGCCGAGGTTGCGATGCGTCGTCACGGCTGGCGCGCCGGATGGCTCGCGATCGGGGTCAGCGTGATCGTGATCGGCCTCTTGCCGGTCTGGCTGCTGATCGTGCGCCGGCCGGAAGATCTGGGCCTCGAACCCGACCGTCGCGTGCCGCCATCACCCGGCCCCGGCAGCGCCGCGGCACCGGCCGCCACCGCACTGGTCCAGGCGAACTTCACCCGGCGCCAGGCGGTGCGCACCGCAGCCTTCTGGTTGCTGCTGCTCTACACCGTGCTGGTCTATCCGGTGCAGGCCGGGGTGAGCCTGCATCAGGCGGCCAATCTGGTCGAGCACGGGGTCTCCGCCACCGCTGCGGCGTCGATCGTCAGCCTGTTCTCGCTGATGTCGGGAGTGGCGAGCGCCGGCTGCGGGCTGTTGCCGCGATCGTGGCCGATCAAATATGCGCTGATGGCGACGGGTGCGCTGCTGGTCGCGGGCACGACCCTGATGATCGGCATCTCGTCCACGGCACAAGGGGCGGTCGCCGGAGCGGTGTTCGGTCTCGGCATCGGCGGGGTGCTGACCCTGCTGCCGATCGCCTGGGCCGAATATTTCGGGCGGACCAATTATGGCGCGATCCGCGGCCTGGTGCTGTCGGCGCAGGTGTTGGCGCAGGCTGCCGGCCCGCTCGTATCGGGCGTGTTGCGCGACCGCACCGGCAGCTACGCACTGCCGCTCGAATGCTTTGCCGCCCTCTCGGTCCTCAGCATCGCCGCCGCATTCGCAGCGCGCCGGCCGCGCCTCACCCCCGGCTGAAGGCGGCGAGGGGGAAGCCGGCGCCCGGCGCTAGCAGCGGTGCGCCGCCCCTACCTTGTCGAGCAGCTGCGCCAATACCTCGTAGGGTTGAGCGCCGACCACGCCGTAGCGCGCGGCGACAAAGGTCGGCACCCCGGTGACGCCATAGGCGTGCGATTTCGCCCAGTCGGCATCGACCGCATCCTTGAACCGGCGTTCGCTCAGCACCGCCCGCGCCTCCTCGCCGGCAAGCCCGACCGACCGGGCGAGCTCGACCAGGATCTCGGGGTCGCCGATATTGCGCGCGGCGACGAAATAAGCCCGGTAGAGCGCATCGTGCAGCGCCTCGCCGCCGGGCTGCGTATCGGCCCATTTGCCGAGTTCCTGGGCGAGCCGGCTGTTGTAGGTGTGGGTGCGGCGACCGTAAGGCAGCCCCTCGGCGTCCATCAGTGTCTTCATCCGCTGGTACATCGCCTCGGGATCGACATTGCGCCCGGCATAAAGCTCCGCCATCGAGCGGCCTTCGGCCGGTGTCTCGGGGTGCAGCGGAAAATGCACCAGCTTCGTTTCGATCTCGAATGCCCGCTTCAGCTTTTCAATACGCACGGTACTGAGATAGCACCACGGTCAAACGTAATCGGTGAAGATCTCCAGGGTGATCGGCGTGGTCATCGACGGTTCTCCAAATCACTTGCCGGCAGCAAGCCTAGCGCGAGCATGCGCCGCGGCAAAGACCCTGTCCGAGACGTCGCCGCGCCGCCGCCGAATCCGCCGCCGAATCCGCTGCCGCACCCGCCGCTTACGGCGCTAGATTGGCGGCGCGCAAAATCTCCGGAGGAACCGATGCCGACCCCGCGCGAAAACCCGAACCCGCTCGAGGAGAAGGACGCCATTCGCGAACTGCTCGGCGAATATTGTTTCCGCCTCGATGACGGGCGCTATGACGACATGGCGGCGCTGTTCACCGAGAACGGCACCTGGGATACGGCATTCGGCAAGGCGACCGGGCGGGCCGCAATCGCCGAACTAGCGCGCGGGTTGCGCGTGCGGGCCGGGCCGAACCGGCCGCGGGCGGCGCATCTCGTCACCAACATCATCGTCACCCTCGACGGTGCGCAGGCCGAGGTGCGTTCCAACTGGGTGGTCATGCAAAACAGCCCGCATGGGCCGCAGATCGGCTCGGGCGGCGCCTATGCCGATCGGGTCGTGCGGCAGGACGGGCGCTGGCTGTTCCAATATCGCAAGATCGATCGCTTCATCGCCGCCTGAGCACCGCGCGGGACACCGGCTCAGCGGCCCAGCACGGCCAGCATTGATTGCGGGATCGGCTCGTCGAGCACGTGGTCATAGAGCGCATGCAGCAAATCGCTGCCATCGGATCTGCCGCAGAGAAAGGCGGTCACCCGGCCGCCGACCTCATGTCGCGTCACTTCTGCCCGGAGCGGGACACGGAGGACCGGAGCCGGCATCAACTTCTCGCTGCATTCGCACATCATGTCGCACACTGTTACAAGACGGACCAGTTGTCACATTCGCGCGGACCTGATGCCGCATCCATGACAACCGGCAAACAGTTTGTGGCGGAAAGTTGATCCTTGCACAATTGCCATTTACCTATGCGGCCACTGCATGGGAGCTGCGCTGGCCGGTCCGGTCTCCCGATGCGCTCCACGGCACTTTATTGCCGCCGCCGGATTGCCGCTGCCGGATTGCCGCTGCCGGATTGCCGCTGCCGGGTTGCCGCTGCCGGGCGTCGACCGAGCGGCCGGCGCCGGTTGGATTCACCCGAACCGGGCGGGGATGGGATGGTCATGATCGCGATCCGGCTCTTGATGATACTCGCCGCGCTGCTGCTTGGCGCGGCCGGCGCGGCACCGGGCCGGGCCGCACAGCTCGTCCGCTTCGGCACCGACTGGAAGGCCGAAGCCGAGCATGGCGGCTATTACGAGGCGATCGCCACCGGCATCTACCGGCGCTACGGGATCGAGGTCCAGCTGCGCCAGGGCGGGCCGCAGGTCAACCATGCGCAGTTGCTCGCCGCCGGCCGGCTCGATTTCAACATCGCCACAAATTCGTTCGTGCCGCTCAATTTCGTTCACCAGAACATCCCGATGGTCGCGGTGGCGGCGATCTTCCAAAAGGACCCTTCGGTGCTGATCGCGCATCCGGGCGAGGGTGATGACAGCTTTGCCGCGCTGAAGGGCAAGCCGATCATGATCGGTTCGGATACCAGGGTCGGAAGCTGGCTCTTCCTCGAGCGGAAATTTGGTTACACCGACGCCCAGATCCGCCCTTACGCGTTCAGCGTCGCGCCGTTTCTCGCCAACCCGAAGGCGATCCAGCAGGGCTATCTGTCGAGCGAGCCGTTCACGATCGAACAGCACGGGGTCAAGCCGGTTGTGCTGCTGCTCGCCGACGCCGGCTATTCGAGCTATGGCTCGCTGATCGAGACCTCGCAACAGCTGGCTCGCAACGATCCAGATCTGGTACAGCGCTTTGTCGATGCCAGCATCGAAGGCTGGTACCAGTATCTCTACGGCAATCCCGCGCCGGCCGATTTATTGATCAAACGCGACAATCCCGAGATGACCGACGCCCTGCTGAGCTATGGCCGGGCGAAGCTCAAGGAATACGGCATCGTCGACAGCGGTGATGCCAAGACCTCCGGGATCGGCGCCATGACCGATGCGCGCTGGCGCGATTTCTACGACACGATGGCGCAGGCGGGGGTCTATTCGAAAGGCATGGATTACGAAAAGGCCTACACGCTCGCTTTTGTCGACAAAAAATTCGGAATGAAGCCCTGACCCTCGCCGATCTTCCCCGTGCCGAGCATCCGGGTGGGGCGGCGAGCGCCGCGCCGATCGTTTCGCTGCGTGGTGTTTCGAAGCGCTTTGCCGGTGGTGTCGGGGCGCTCGACCCGATCGATCTGGAGGTCGCCCGCGGCGAGTTTCTGAGCGTGCTCGGCCCGTCGGGCTGCGGCAAGACGACGTTGCTGCGCATCATCGCCGGGCTAAGCCCGCCCAGTGCCGGCGAGTGCGTCGTCGCAACTGGCGGCCCTGCCCGTGGCCGGGAGAGGCCGGTCGCGCCGGGCCGCATCGGCTTCGTCTTTCAGGATCCGACCTTGATGCCGTGGAGCACGGCCCTCAGCAATGTGCTGCTGCCGTTCCGCCTCGCCGGGCGGCTTGGCCCGGCCGAGCGCGAGCGCGCCCGCGAGGAACTGCACGCGGTCGGTCTCGCCGGGTTCGAACGGGCCTATCCGCGCCAGCTGTCGGGCGGCATGCGCATGCGCGTGTCGCTCGCCAGGGCGCTCGTGACCGACCCCGACCTCTTGCTGCTCGACGAGCCGTTCGCAGCGCTCGATGAGATCACCCGGATGACGTTGAACGACGACCTGATGCGGCTGTGGGAAAGCCGCCGGCCGACCGTCGTGTTCGTGACCCACAGCGTCTTCGAGTCGGTCTACCTGTCGACCCGGATCGCGGTGATGACGGCGCGCCCGGGCCGCATCGCCGCAGAACTCGCTGTCGATCTGCCGCAGCCGCGCCGGCGCGGGCTGCGCACGGCGCCGGCCTATACGGCGCTGTGTACCGCTGCCTCGGCCGAGCTCGCGGCGGCGATGGCAGCACCTGCATGAGGCGGCCCGCTCGCGATCGCCTGTGGCGGGTGGCAGCACCGCTGTTGCTTGGCACAGTGCTGCTCGCCTTGTGGCAGGGGCTCGTCCGCATCGACGATATTCCGGTCTATATCCTGCCCGGTCCGCTCGCGATCGCCCGATCGTTGTGGACCGACGGCCCGAGCCTCCTGGGCTCGCTGTTGGTGACATTGCGCATCACCCTTGCGGCGCTGGCCGCGGCGGTGATCCTCGGCGGGGCGATGGCACTCCTGTTCTCGTTGTCGCGGCTGTTGGAGATCAGCCTCTTTCCCTATGCGGTGATCCTGCAGGTGACCCCGATCGTCGCCATCGCGCCCTTGATCATCATCTGGGTGCAGCAGCCGTTTCTGGCGCTCTTGCTGTGCGCCTGGATCGTCGCCTTTTTCCCGATCGTCGCCAATACCACGATCGGGCTCAACAGCGCCGACCGCAACCTCGTGGCGCTGTTCCGGCTCTATGGCGCCTCGCCAGCCCAGACCCTGCGCCATCTGCGCCTGCCGACCGCACTCCCCTATTTTCTCGCCGGGCTGCGCATCAGCGGCGGTCTCGCGCTGATCGGCGCCGTCGTCGCGGAGTTCGTTGCCGGCACCGGCGGGACCGAGACCGGGCTCGCCTTTCGCATCCTCGAAGCCGGCTATCGGCTGGCGATCCCGCGCCTGTTCGCAGCGCTCTTTTTATTGTCGATGACCGGCGTCGCGATCTATCTCGTCATCGACCTCGCTTCCCGCCTGTTGCTCCGCCACTGGCACGAGAGTGCCGTCGAACCGGAGGATGAATAGACCGGCACGCCGAGGCGCTCCCGCACCGGGTCAATGGACGGTCGGTCCCGGCATGTAGATCGGCGGATCGAGGCCGACACCGACGAGATGGCCGAACAATTTCGCCAGGATGCGCCGGTCGGTCTCGGGCAGCGGCGGCTTCAGGATCGCCGCGATATTGGCGCGCAGATGCTCGGGATCGCCGGTGCCGAACAGCACCACATCGACGCCCGGCTCGTGCCGCACAAAGCGGTAGGCCGCTTCGGTCACGCTTGCCGCACCGCCATCCGTCGGATGGATCAGAAAGCCGAGCGGGTTTGGCGCAAGCGCGAGCCAGCGCGGCAGCCGCCCGCCGGCGCTGAGCTCGCGCAGTTCGGTGCGCAGCCGCTCCGGTTTCGAGAAGATGTTGCGCACGACGAACATCAGCAACGTGCCGACCCGGTTGGCGAGCGTGCGCGGAAACACCGTCTCGCGCGCGTTCTGGTGCATCATGTGAAAGCCGAGCATGACGACCTCCCAGAGGCCGTCCTCGACGGCGCGCTGCAGCATCGCGTGCTCGGCATCGCTCGATCCGGTCTCGGTGATGCCGAGATGCCCGATCTTGCCTTTCTCCTGCTCGCGGAGCAGCGCCGGGGCGATGACTTCGCGGGCCCGCTGATAGCCGCCGGGCGACACCCCATGCAGCTGGAAGATGTCGATATGGTCGAGACCCAGGGCCCGCAGCGAGTTGTCGAGGCTCGCCACCGCCCGCTCGGCGGCGGACTGGCCGGTGCTGCGCGGGATCCATGCCTTGGTGGCGATCACCACCCGGTCGCGCGGCAATCCCTTCAGCGCCTGGCCGAGAACCGGCTCGGTGCCGTACATCGCCGCGGTATCGAACAGATTGACCCCGAGATCAAAGGCCTGATGCACCAGCGCCACGGCCTCGGCCTCGCTCTTGCCGGTGCCGAGCCCGAGCCGGCTGAACCCGCCGCAGCCGAGCCCGGCGACGCTGACCTTGAGCCCGGTGCGGCCCAGCGTGACGTATTCCATCGCTCGCTCCCTCACCCCGAAACAGCGGCGTGCGATTGTTTAGCGCAACGGGCCAGGCGGTGGCCACGGCGAAGCGGCGCGACCGGCTGGCCGGCGGATGGCCCGGGCATCTCGGGGACAGGCGCAAGCCGGGGCTCGGGTAGCCAAGACCGGAAAATTGCGCAACACTGCGTGCCAGCGCGATTGGCCGCCGA
>Ga0335075_10002727_pt1 | contig 28207 bp, 26 predicted proteins | sample Lox_Sample_24_FD_206723 | JGI IMG/M metagenome (GOLD analysis project Ga0335075, IMG submission 206723) | Soil microbial communities from Loxahatchee National Wildlife Refuge, Florida, United States - Lox_Sample_2.4 | ecosystem: Environmental > Terrestrial > Soil > Wetlands | place: USA...
TCGGATGTGACTCAGAAATCCGACATCGAAGCCCTGCTCGCGATCATGCGCCGCCTGCGCGATCCCAATGGCGGCTGCCCGTGGGACATCGAGCAGACTTTCGAAACCATCGCGCCCTACACGATCGAGGAAGCCTATGAGGTCTCCGGCGCGATCGAGGACAAGGATTGGGCCGGGCTGAAGGAAGAGCTCGGCGATCTGCTGCTTCAGGTCGTCTATCACGCGCGCATGGCGGAGGAGCGCAACCTGTTCGATTTCCATGATGTTGTCGCCGCAATCTCGGACAAGATGATCGCCCGCCACCCGCATGTTTTCGGCGACGCCAAGGTCGACAGCGCGGCCGCGCAGACCGTCGCTTGGGAGGAGATCAAGCGCCGCGAGCGCGCCGCCAAACCCGCGAAGGGGATGCTCGATGATGTGACCCGCGCCCTGCCCGCACTGCTACGTGCGGAAAAGCTTCAGAAGCGCATGGCAAGCGTCGGGTTTGATTGGGATTCCCCCGAGCGCGTCCTCGACAAGATCGCGGAAGAAGCCGGCGAGATTGTTGAAGCCCGCGCGAGCGGCGCGACCCATGCGGAAATCGAAGGCGAGATCGGCGACCTGCTCTTTGTCGTCGCCAATCTGGCGCGGCATCTGAAGGTCGACCCCGAGGCTGCGCTGCGCGTGACCAATGCCAAAGTGGTGAGTCGCTTCAAGTGGATAGAGTCCGCTCTTGAGAAACAGGGCCGGACCACCGCCGACGCGACACTCGAGGAAATGGAAGCCCTCTGGCAGGACGCCAAGACGAACGCGAAAACGGGCGCGGCATAGCGGGGTTGGGGATGGACCAGGACAAGATCGTGACCGTTGTCGTGACGGTGCTGCTGCTGGCGCATATCGGCGCATTCGCCTGGGCGTGGCGGACGAAAGAGATCGGCGCAGTCCTCGGCCTGACCCTGCTCATCAGCGCCGCCTTCAGCCTCTACTGGCTGGTCGAGGTTTCCGCGCTCTTCGGGATGGCCGGGTTCTTCCAGGCGTTCGTGGCGTTTGAAGCCGTCGTGTTCCTGACCTGCCTGCTCGCTGTGTTCCGCGTGCCGGTTCCGCGCGGCATCATCTGGTCGGAGTTCGCGTTCCACCTGCTTCTGAGCTGCGCCGCGCTCTATTTCATGCTGACCTTCAAGATGACGCGGCTGTTCTGAATGTTCCGGAACGCGGTCACGGCAGCTGTGCTCGCGTCCGGCATGCTGCTGGCGACGGAGGCTGTGGCCGGAAACACCATCTTCCTCGGCGGCGCGATCTACACGCTCAACGACAGGCAGCCCTGGGCCAGCGCCCTTGTCGTCGCCGATGGCCGCATTGCGTATGTCGGCGATGACCGCGGCGCGGCGCATTATGTGGCGAAGGCGTCTCGCATCATCCGCCTCGAGGGCCGGATGATGCTCCCGGGTTTCCACGACGCCCACGCGCATCCGATGAGCGCGGGCCTGCGCCTGCTTCGCTGCCAGCTCGACAGCCTCAAGGCTGCGCCGCAGGTCGAGGCGGCGATCCGCAAATGCGACGGCGACGTGAAGGAGGATTGGCTGTTCGCCAATGGCTGGTCGGCGAAGCTCTCGCCGCCGAGCCTCGCGAAACTCGACGCACTGGTCCCCGACCGGCCGGCCTATATCGCGAACGAGGATGGCTTCGCGGTCTGGGTGAACTCCAGGACCCTGAGGGCCTCTGGCATCGACCCGGCCTCCTCCAAAATCTCGGGTCTCGAACGCGATCCGCAGACACATGAGTTCACGGGCGTCGTGACCGGCGATGCGCTCAATCTGGTTCGCCAGTTCCGGCCGAAGCCCAGCGAGGTCCAGTTCCGCGAGGCGTTCAAGCGTTGGAGCGCGCTGGCCAACGCCAATGGCATTACCTCAGTGTTCGACGCAGCCGCCTCACCGCCGATGGTGGACGCCTATCACGCCGCGGATCTCGCCCGTGAACTGAAGCTGCGCGTCGTCGCTGCGCAACTCGCCGATCCTGCACGGGGACCGGAACAGGTCGATGACATGGTCGCGCGCCGCGCCCGCGTGCAGGGCGCGCGCTTCCATGCGGATGCGGCAAAGATCTTTCTGGATGGCGAGATTAGCCAGCACACCGCCGCCCTGCTCCAGCCTTATGCGGACGCGCCGGATACGCGCGGCGATCTGCTCATTCAGCCGGACGCGCTGAACGCACTCGTGAAACGTCTCGATGCTGAAGGCTTTCTCATTCATATGCACGCGATGGGCGACCGCGCCGTTCGCAGCGGTCTCGATGCCATCGAGCGGGCAATGACCGCGAATGGCGCTAAAGACCGGCGCGATCAGATCGCCCATATCGAGCTCGCCGATCCCGCGGATATTCCCCGGTTTGCCGCACTCGGCATTTCCGCCAATCTTTCACCCGGCTGGTTCGATCCCGACGATCCGGAGATCGCGTCGGCAGAAACCGCACTTGGACCGGACCGCGCGAGCCGCATGTATCCGGCCGCCACCCTCGCCGCGCATGGTGCACGACTGGTCATGAGCAGCGACTGGCCCGCCACCGCGATGAATCCGCCGGAGAACATTCAGATCGCCGTGACGCGCCAGCCTCTCGACGGCAGCAAGCCGCCGAAACGGCCCGAAGAGCGCATCGACCTCGCAGCAGCCCTCAAGGCTTATGTTCGCAGCGCTGCGTGGGTCGTTCGCGAGGACGCAACAGACGGCTCACTCGAAACCGGCAAAGCCGCAGACCTGATCGTTCTCGACCGCAACCTTTTCAGGATTCCGGCGCGCGACCTTCACAATGCCCGCGTGCTGCTCACGCTCCTCGACGGCGAGTCCGTCTATCGCGATGGCAAATTCGCCGGGCTCTTCCACTAGGGCCCACGGATTAGCGGATTGTCGGCAAGCGCGGGATCGACAACGGCCGTTCGAACCCTGGGCAACATGGGATTTTTCGCGTGGGCGATCGGAATGTCGCGCGCGCTTCGGTCGGAGACGATCCAATAGCCACCTGCGGGAATCGTCAGATCAAGCAGATTTTTTCCCGAAAGACCGACATGGAATTTCAGACTGAAATCCGTCTTCGAGTTCCAGGTCAGGTCGGACATTCCCGAAGTCTGATAGATGTCGAAATTGTAGACCTCGTAATCGCCGGGCGGAAGATTGCGCATTTCCACGATGCCCTTTCCGTCGCCGTAATAGTCCGGCTTGCGGCTTTCATACGAGTTCGCCGGCCCCCACCAGATGCGCTGCTCATACTGGCCGTCCATGCGCACAAGGTGAATGGCGAACGAATTGTACGATGTCTCAGCGCTCTCTCCCATTGAGAGGATGACGGCGCCCGCGTCGCTGCCGGTGTATTTGACGCCGTTGGGATTGGTCACGCAGGCCGTGAGGCACGCGCATGCCAGCGCAACAAAAAGCTTTTTGATCACACGCGCCCCCGCTCAGCAGATTCTATCGGAAGCTGTCCTTTACCCGCGCGGTCTTCCTGGAGCAATGGCTGAACCGGACGCTGCGTTAAGACGCGGACGCGTAGGTGAATCTACCTAGCCGATACCCCTGAATCCTCCGGCATCGATTAACAACCGAGCAAGCGGCCGGGCACATCGTCGTGTGCACAAAAAGAAGTGGTTGGCGTCAGCGCCGAAAGGGAAAACGATCATGAACGATGCCATGAATATCGCCGCGTCCGGCATGCAGGCCGCGACGGCAAGCCTTACAGCGTCAGCTTCAAACACCGCGAACGAGTTCAGCTACGGCCCCGTTCCGTCGACGGATCCGTCTCAGCCGGTCCCGCAAATACCGGGAGCCGTCTATCAAGCGATCAATGCGTCGCAATCGACACTGCCTGGCGGCGGCGTGAAGACAACGCTGACGCAGACGCTGCCGAGCTACAAGCTCGCCTACGACCCCAATTCGCCGTTCGCAAATGTTCAGGGCATGGTGGCAACGCCCAACGTCGATCCCGCGCGAGAATATGTGAACCAGCTCGTGGCGGCGGAGGCGTACAAGGCGAGCCTGAACGCGTTCAATATCGCCGACCAGACACAGAAAACCCTGTTGAAAGCGTCCGGCTGAAAATGCGCCGCTAGAAAATCGTCTTGCTGACGATTCGTGCGACGTCGGCGATCACGGCCTCTCGCTTGGGGAGATCGAGTTTGGACTCCGTGTAATAGACCGTCATAAAGATCGGCTTGCGGTGCGGCGGCCAGATGACGGCGATGTCGTTGGTCGAACCGTTCGAACCCGTGCCGGTCTTGTTGCCGCACTTCCAGTCTTTCGGAAGCCCCGCGCGGATACGATTGTCGGCGGTCTTGCACGCCAGCATCATCGGCACCAGCGCCGCGCTCTGATTGTAGCGTTTGGGACCTGCGATCAAACGCTTCACGTCGTTCATCATCGCATCCGGCGTCGTTGTATCGCGCGGATCGCCGGGTATGGACGTGTTGAGGCTCGGCTCGTTGCGGTCGAGACGCGAAACATTGTCGCCCAGCCAGCGCGCATAGCCGGTCCAATGCGACGGGCCGCCCAGATCCTTCAGCAGCAAATTCGCAGCAGTGTTGTCGCTGTATTCGATCGCGGCGGCCATGAGGTCGTAGACGCCCATGCCACCCTTCGCGACATGCGCGCGCGTGACCGGCGCGTAGTCGAGGAGATCGGCCTTCGTGTAGGTGAGCCACGCCGAGTCCTGCTCCAGCCCGTTCGCAATCCGGTTCAGGATCGCCGCCGCCAGAACCAGCTTGAATGTGCTGCACATCGGGAAGCGTTCGTCGGCGCGGTGACGGATGTGATGGCCGGTCTGGCTGTCGAATGCCGAAACGCCGAGCCGTCCCCCTGCGCGCCTTTCGATGGCGCCGATCAGACCTTCCGGGTTGTCACCGGCATGCGCCGCGAATGGCAGCGCGGCCGCGCCGGCGATCAGCCCTCGCCTTGTCCACAGGTTGTTATCCACAGCAGCCTCCCCTCGGAAACCGCTATCTCACCGACACTTTTGGGCCGAAGCGTGACGCAATTCGCTCGGCATCCTGTGGATTGGCTGTGAGCAACAATTCGACGCCCTTGTCGGTGTCGTGGCGTTCCCGCACCTGCGCGTGGCGATAGACCCAGGCGAGCCCCTCGCCGTCCTCATGTCCGAGCGTCAGACGGAGTTCGAGGTTTTCCGAGGTGAGCGTTTCTTCGAACCGCGCGAGCAATCGCGGAACGCCATCGCCCGTGATCGCCGACACGGCAACGGGTGCATCGGGGCGGCCTTCGTTGCGCTCCAGAAGACCGTCGCGCACGTCTTCATCGAGAAGATCAATCTTGTTCAGGATTTCGATGAACGGCCGCTCGCCATCGGTTTCGATGCCGAGATCGGAGAGAACCTTCAGCACGTCGAGCTTCTGCGCCTCGGTCTCGTCATGCGAGGCGTCGCGTACATGGGCGATGATGTCAGCTTCCAAGACTTCTTCGAGTGTCGCGCGAAATGCGGCGACCAGTTCGGTGGGCAGATCGGCGATGAAGCCGACGGTGTCGGAGAGAACAGCTTTCGCGCCACCGGGCAGTTTCAATCCCCGCATCGTCGGATCGAGCGTTGCGAACAGCAGGTCTTTTGCCAGCACTTCGGACTCTGTGAGGCGGTTGAACAGCGTCGACTTGCCGGCATTGGTGTAGCCGACCAGCGCAATCACCGGCACCGGCAGCCGCTTGCGTGCACGACGCTGAAGCCCGCGTGTGCGCTTCACGCCCTCGAGTTCGCCCTTGATCTTGACGATGCGCTCGCCGATCAGTCGGCGGTCGGTTTCAATCTGCGTTTCACCGGGACCACCGAGAAAGCCGAAGCCGCCGCGTTGCCGCTCCAAGTGGGTCCATGACCGCACCAGACGCGAGCGCTGATAGGTCAGATGCGCAAGCTCGACCTGCAAACGGCCTTCCCGCGTGCGTGCGCGTTCGCCGAAAATTTCGAGAATGAGCGCGGTGCGGTCGAGCACCTTCGTGTTCCAAGCTTTCTCTAGATTGCGCTGCTGGATCGGCGAGAGCTGTGCGTTGACGATGATGACGGTCGGCTCGAGCCCGCGTGCTTCGGCGGCGATCTCATCGACCTTGCCGCTGCCGATCAGCGTCGCCGGCACCGGCCGGGCGAGCGGCGCAATGTGGCTGGCGACAACGCGCAACCCAATCGCGGCGGTGAGACCGATCGCTTCGGTGAGACGTGCTTCCGCATCGCGGTCGAACGCGCCTTTGCGCGCCTTCGGCTCCACATGGAGCACGATGGCGGTGCGGATGTCGGGATCGCGCGTGGTGTTGCTCAGGCCGTCGCTTCGGCTGCGATTTCGGCGTCCATCAGCTGGATCGGCCCCATCGGCATGACCGTCGAGATCGCGTGCTTGTAGACGAGCTGGGCTTGCCCGTCCCTCCTCAGGAGTACGCAGAAATTGTCGAACCAAGTGATGTTCCCTTGAAGCTTTACACCATTGACGAGGAAGATCGTCACCGACCCTTTGCTCTTACGCACGGCGTTGAGAAAAGTGTCCTGCAGGTTTTGTTGTTTTTCGCTCATGGGTTTGCCCACTTGATGTTCTTGCGCCTCGCGCCCCTGCGAAGCAGACTCAAGCATACAGTGCCATGCTGCATAAGCGAAGGGCCGCTAGGGGCCCTCGGCGCGCTGGGCGGACATCCTTACGTAAAGTTCGGCAATCCGGCGCGATAGCGGGCCGACCTTCCCATCGCCGATTTTGGCGCCGTCGATGGAGGTGATCGGCGTGGCCGCGTTGCCGGCGGAGGAGATAAAGGCCTCCTGGGCTGACCTGACCTCCGCTGGCGTGAAGCTGCGCTCGACGACCGGCATCTGCGCTTCAGCGGCGGCTTCCATGATCACGCGGCGGGTCACGCCCGGCAGGATCGCGTTCGAAAGCGCACGCGTGACGATGTGGCCGTCCTTGTCGACGATCCAGGCCGTCGTCGACGCGCCTTCGGTGACATTGCCCTCGCCGTCCACCAGCCACGCTTCATAGGCGCCTGCTTTGCGTGCCTCCGTCTTGGCGAGAAGATTGGCCAGAAGCTGCGTCGACTTGATATCGCAACGCCCCCAGCGGAGATCGGGCTGCGTGACGACGGCCACGCCATTCGCCGCACGCGCTTCCGCGCCGATGAAATCATAAGGCCGCGCGGTCAGGATCAATGTCGGCCGGGGCACGACAGCGGGAATCGGATGATCGCGCTTCACCGCGCCGCGTGAGACCTGAAGATAGAGCAGCCCCTCACGGATGTGATTGCGCCGCACGAGTTCGCGCATCACCAGTTTCAGTGCGCCGCGCCCCATCGGCATCGCGATCTGAATCTCGCCAACGGAGCGCTCGAGGCGATCGAGGTGCCCCTCTTCGTCGCGCAGGCGTCCATCGCGAACCGCGAACACTTCATAGATGGAGTCGCCGAGCTGCAGCCCGCGATCTTCGATGTGCACGCCTGCTTCGCCATGCTGGACATAGCGGCCGTTCACATATGCAAAGCGTCCCGCAGGCTGACGCGTGTCCCAGTGATCGTGCTTCACGCGTTGAACTGCTGCTCTCTGCCGTTGCCGCCGACGCCGAGAGACTTCAGCTTGCGATGCAGCGCGCTGCGCTCCATGCCGATGAAGGCGGCGGTGCGGGAGATGTTGCCGCCGAAGCGGTTGATCTGTGCCATCAGGTAATCGCGCTCGAAGATTTCGCGCGCTTCGCGCAGCGGCATGGAGATCACCAGATCGCCGCGCCCGCCACCACCCAGCGGCGCACTCGCGCCGAGGTCGGACGGAAGCAGATCGGCGCTGATTGCCTGCTCCGCATCGTCGCTCGCGAGGATCAGCAGGCGCTCGACGATGTTGCGCAGCTGGCGGACGTTGCCGGGCCAGCTATGCGCCTGCAGCATCGCCATCGCGTCGTCGCCGATCTCGCGCATCGCGAGGCCCGACGTCGCCGATAACCGTTTCATGAAATGCGACACCAGCAGCGGAATGTCATCGCGGCGTTCGGCCAGCGACGGCACACGCACCGGCACGACGTTGAGGCGGTGATAGAGATCTTCGCGGAATTTGCCCTCGCCGATTTCCATGCGCAGGTCGGCCGTGGTCGAACTGACCACGCGCGCATCGACCTGCACGCGCTGCGTTCCGCCGATGCGGGTGAAGGTCTGGTCGACCAGCACGCGCAGGATCTTGCCCTGCGTCTCGAGCGGCATGTCCGCCACTTCATCGAGGTAGAGCGTACCGTTGTGCGCGAGTTCAAACAGACCGATCTTGCGTTGGCCGTCGCCACCTTCGACACCGAACAGTTCCGCCTCGATACGCGCAGGGTCCATCGTCGCACAGTTGATCGCGACGAACGCGTTGCCGGCGCGACGCGAGCGCGCGTGGATGAGGCGCGCGACGACTTCCTTGCCTGAGCCCGACGGTCCCGCGATGAGCACGCGGCTGCCGGTCGGCGCGATCTTCTCAACAAGCTGGCGAAGCTGGGAGATTGTCGAAGACTGTCCAACCAGTTCCGCCTCGTCGCCCGCTTTGAGGCGCAGCTCCGCCACTTCGCGTTTCAGGCGCGCAGCTTCGAGCGCGCGCGCGGCGACATGGATCAGACGATCGGCCTTGAACGGCTTCTCGATGAAATCGTAGGCGCCCTTCTTGATCGACGACACCGCGGTTTCGACCGTGCCGTGACCGGAGATCATCACGACAGGTAAGTCGGCGTGTTCGCGTTTCAGGACTTCAAGCACCTGGATGCCGTCGAGCTTCGAGCCCTGCAGCCAGATGTCGAGGATCACGAGTTGCGGTCTGCGCGCGCGCACGGCGGCAACCGCGGCATCGCCATCGCCGGCGACGCGGGTCTCATAACCCTCGTCCTTGAGGATGCCCGCGATCAGGTCGCGGATGTCCTCTTCGTCGTCGACGATCAGAATTTCAGCCGTTGTTTGCGGCGATCCGCTCTTGCTCATCCACTAACCCTTTCTCCTTGGCGATCTTCTGCCGTAACGGGAAACTCAAAGTGACTTCTGCCCCGTGTTGTTCGTCGCCCCTGTCCTGCAACACAATTTCACCGCCGTGGTCTTCCATGATCTTGCGAACGATGGCGAGACCAAGGCCGGTGCCCTTCACGCGCGTGGTGACATACGGCTCGGTCAGCCGGTGACGATGCTCCGGCGGAAGGCCAATGCCGTTGTCGGTCACGCGATACATAAACTTGTCTTCGAGCGCGTCGATGGCGACGGTGATATGCCCCGGCGTGTCGTCGCCTTTCTCGACACGCGAGGCGATGCCCTCGCCTGCATTCTTGATGACGTTGGTTAGTGCCTGGCTGACGAGACGCCCGTCGCCCTCGAACCACACCGGTTCCTTCGGCGTCTTGACGTCGTAAGTGATCTGCGGATTGCCCTCACGCTGCAGGAACACGGCCTGCTGCAGCAGCTCCTGCGCATTCTCACGGCGCATCACCGGCGTCGGCATGCGCGCAAACGACGAGAACTCATCCACCATGCGGCCGATATCGCCGACCTGGCGGATGATCGTGTTGGTGCACTGCTCGAACACATCCGGATCGGAGGTGATCTCCTTGCCGTATTTGCGTTTCAGGCGTTCGGCCGAAAGCTGGATGGGCGTCAGCGGGTTCTTGATCTCGTGTGCGATGCGGCGCGCAACATCGGCCCACGCCGCCGTGCGCTGTGCGGAAACGAGATCGGTGATGTCATCGAAGGTCACGACATAACCGCGGGCACCGATGCCATGCTCGCTCGCCACCTGCACACTCAGCGACCGCGGTGTACCACCACGTTTCAGATTTACTTCGCCGCTCGCGCGGCCAACCGGTTCGGTGATGGCCTTGCGGATCAGCGCCGAGAGTTCCGGCATTGTCTCGGAGTAGTGGCGGCCTTCGAGTTCTTCCGGCGCCGCGTTGAGCAGGCGTTCCGCGGCGCGATTGACTATTGTGATCTGTCCGTCGCCATCGACACCGACGACGCCCGCGCTGACGCCCGCGAGAACGGTTTCAGTGAATCTACGGCGTTCGTCGATCTGTTCGTTGGCGGTGACGAGCGCGTCGCGCTGCGTGCCCAACTGACGGATCATGCGGTTGAAGGTGTTGCCGAGCGTGCCCATCTCGTCGTCATCGCGCTTGACTTCGGCGCGGGCTTTCAGATCGCCTTCGGACACGCGCTCCGCCGCATAGACCAGGCTGGAGATCGGCCGCGCCAGCCGCGTCGCAAACCACAGACCCATCGAGACCGCCGCCATGAGAATGTCGAGCGTGATGAACGCGTAGAGCACCGCGAAGTCGCGCGTGATGTCCGACCGGTTGTGCTCGAGGCGCTTGTATTCGTCATGCGCGCTCTTGGTGCGGTTGTAATAGCGGAACACTTTTGGATCGACCGCGCGCACGGCCAGAAGATAGGCGTCGTTGAGTTGCGGCAGGTTGATCAACGCATGCACGATGCCGGTTTCCGGGTCGGCATCGACGACGATGCGCCCGGCCTTGGCGTCGGCGATGTCGCCTGCCGGAGGCCTCAGCGAAGGGGTGTATTTCAGCTTGGCGCTGCTCGCCAGCTCGTTGCCGTGGCTGTCGACGAGAAACGATGCGACCAGGCCGCGGTCATTGGTCATGATCGCGAGCTTCTCCACCATCAGCGCGACCTTGACGTGATTCTGCTCGTCATAGAGCGAACGGTCGTGTTCGATGCCGTCGGCCATTTCGCCGGCATCGATGGTGATGCCGCGTCCGGTCTCGATCGCGTACTGGCGCGCGACGCCGACAGCATTGTCGAGCGCGGAGCGAACGCCGGACGAGAACCAGGACTCGATGCCGAGGTTGAGTGTCGTCGCCGCGAACGACGCGACGAAGATCGCTGGCACCACAGCCATGACCGAAAACATCAGAACCAGGCGAAGGTGCAGTCGTGATCCTGCGATGCGCGAACGGCGCTCGCTCCACAGCCGCATGATCTGCCACGCGATCACCGCGCCGAGTGCCACGGTCAGTGCCGTGAGGGAAAGCGCGATCCGCCAGGTGGTCGTCGCCGTGACCGCGCCGTTCAGCGCGCTATGGATGGCGTAGGCCGAAATGACCGCGAGCAGTCCGATGCCCACGGCCACCCACCACGGCCGGGACAGCCATCGGGCCATACCGCGCAAGCCGCTCACAGGTGCAGGGACCGTAGTCGCTGTGGTCATTCACACTCTTCTGAAACGGGAGAAGGACGCTAACCGCTTAGCTGACCTTCAGAATCCGCCGAGAGTGTAGCCGAGACACAGCCTGTTGCAAGAATGCTGCGATGCGAAACTGCAACAGGGTTAAGGAGGGACTATCCCCTCAATTGTCATCCCGGACGGGCGCGTTAGCGTCCGATCCGGGACCCAAGCCGATGCAAAGCCAGCATCTCTATTTCGTGTACATCCTTGCGAGCCAGCGAAACGGCACGCTTTACACCGGTGTGACCAACGATTTGGTCCAGCGTGTTCACCAACACCGGGAGGGAAAAGCTGAAGGCTTCACCAAGAAATATGGTGTCCATCTTCTCGTTTATTTCGAGCGCCACGGCGATATCAACGAGGCGATTGCCCGGGAGAAGAAGATCAAGCGCTGGCGACGGGAATGGAAAATCCAGCTGATCGAGACGGACAATCCGCACTGGAGCGATCTTCTTCCGAGCATCATGGAGCATGGGTCCCGGATCGCGCCTGCGGCGCGTCCGGGATGACAATTTTTGTTTTTACTCCGCTCTGAGACCTCTGATCACCTCAAGCCCGAGGTCCCGGATCTTCTTGCGGAGGGTGTTGCGGTTGAGGCCAAGCAGATGAGCCGCCTTGATCTGGTTGCCCCGTGTGGCCCCCAGACAGATCGACAGCAAAGGCCGTTCGATCTCCTGAAGCACGCGATCGTAGAGGCCCGGCGGCGGCAGGCCGTCGCCGTGCTCCTTGAACATCTTGACGAGATGGCGCTCGACGGCGGCGCTAAGCGACGGGGTTTCTTCGCCGTCGGCCAATCCGATTTCGCGATGCGGTTCGGCGAGCTCGGCGGCGATCATTGCGGCGGGGATCGTGTCGCCGGAGTTCAGCACGACCAGACGGCGGATCATGTTCTCCAACTCGCGCACATTACCCGGCCAGCGATAGCGCTTGAGCATCTCGAAGCCTTCGCCTTCGAGATGCTTCGCGGGAAGCCCCTCCTCTTCCGCTTTGCGCAGGAAGTGGCGCACGAGGTCGGGGATATCTTCGCTGCGCTCACGCAAAGGCGGCATGCGCAGCGGCACGACGTTGAGACGGTAGTAGAGATCTTCGCGGAACAGGCCCTGGTGGATCAGTTGGCGCAGATCGCGATTGGTCGCGGCAACAATGCGCACATCGGTGCGGATCGGCGTACGGCCGCCAACGGTCGTGTATTCCCCCTGCTGCAAAACGCGCAGCAGGCGCGTCTGTGCGTCGAGCGGCATGTCGCCGATCTCGTCGAGAAACAGCGTGCCGCTTTCGGCCTGTTCGAACCGCCCGATGCCGCGCGTCGCCGCGCCCGTGAACGCGCCGCGCTCATGGCCGAACAATTCGCTTTCGATCAGGTCTTTCGGAATCGCCGCCATGTTGACCGCGACAAAGGCGCCATGTCTGCGCTTGCCATAATCGTGCAGCGCGCGTGCGACGAGTTCCTTGCCCGTGCCGCTCTCACCCATGATCATCACGGTTAGATCGGTCTGCGTGAGGCGCGCGATGACACGATAGATTTCCTGCATCGCAGCGGAGCGGCCGATCAGCGGCAGACGGTCCTCGGTGTCTTCGTTGGCCGGCGCTTCCCGGCGCGCCATCGGGCTCGCAAGTGCGCGCTGCACGATCGCCGTCAGTTCCTTCAGATCGAAGGGCTTTGGCAGATAGTCGAATGCGCCGCGCTCAGTTGCCGTGATGGCAGTGAGAATTGTGTTCTGCGCGCTCATCACCACGACGGGCAGTTCGGGCCGCAAACGCTTGATGCGCGGCAGCAGATCGAATCCGCTTTCGTCGGGCAGCACCACATCGGTGATGACCAGACTGCCGTCGCCCGCGGCGATCCAGCGCCAGAGGCCTGCGGCCGTGCCCGTTGCGCGGACATCGTAGCCGGCGCGGCCCAGCGCCTGGTTCAGGACCGTACGGATGGCGCTGTCGTCATCGGCGATCAGGATTGTGCCTTCGGGCATACTCAGCCTCCTTCACTTTCGCCGGCGGCTTTCGGCAAAAGAACGCGGAACACGGTACGGCGTGGGGCGGAGTCACATTCGATGACGCCGCCATGATCGCCGATGATCTTTGCAACAAGCGCGAGCCCAAGCCCGCGGCCATATGTCTTTGTCGTGACGAACGGATCGAAGATGTACGGCATCAGATCCGCCGGAATGCCCGCGCCGTTGTCCCGCACCGTTACCTCCAGCGGCAGGCTCAACCGTTCTCCCGCGACCGCCGCGCCGAGTCGCACGCCGGGACGATAGCCGGTGGTCAGCGTGATCTCGCCGGCGCTGTCGGTAAGCGCATCGGCGGCGTTGCGCACGAGGTTCAGGAACACCTGCACGAGCTGATCGAAATCGCCGAGCACCGGCGGCAGCGACGGATCGAAGGTCTCAATGAACATCGCATCCTTGGCGAAGCTCGTGCTCGCGATGCTGCGGACGCGATAGAGCACTTCGTGGATGTTCACCGGATTGCGTGGGAAGCGGCGGGTATCCCCGAACGACTCCATGCGGTCGATCAGCGTCCGGATGCGATCGGTCTCGGAGCAGATGAGCTGTGTGAGATTCTTCTCCGTGTCGGGAATGGTTTCTTCCAGAAGCTGCGCCGCGCCGCGAATGCCGGCGAGCGGGTTCTTGATCTCATGCGCCAGCACCGATGCCATGCCGTGCATCGAACGCACCGCGCCGCGGTGCAGAAGCTGGCGGTCGATGCGCTGCGCGAGGCTGCGCTCCTGCAAGGTGACGATCACCGCGCTTTCCGGTTCGGGCAGCGGCGTCACCGTCACGTCGGCAATACGCTCGCCATGATGCGGCGTGGTGAGGTCCATCATCCGTTCGCCGACGGACGCACCGCGCTCGCGTGCCTGCCCGATCAACCCGATCAACGGCGAACCGAATGGCACGAGATCTTCTATGTTCTGTTTCAGAAGCAGGCCCGCGCCGGTGTCGAAGAACTGCTCCGCTGCCGGATTGACGAACAGCAGCTCTCCATGGGCTCCGACGACCAGCACCGGCATGGGAAGCGCACCCGCGATCATGGCGGTCGTGTCAGGTGGGAGGCGGCTCTCGGCGTTCATATGCACATAATTTGGGCAATAGATTTACTGGCTATATTCTATGCAACAGAATTTTGTGCAGTGCGTCAACGGCCTTCAAAAGTTGCCCACCGTCCGGCGTTCCCGTAGATGTTCGCCAGCTTTTCCGCCTTGGAGTCCTGATGCCCGGCATTGCCGTCGTGATTGTTGCCGGGGGTAGAGGCGAGCGGGTCGGCGGCGGAACGCCCAAGCAATATCTCCCCCTCCTCGGCAAACCGATGCTGCGCTGGACCGTCGAGGCGTTCGTGCGCCATCCAGCTATCGACATGATCCAGGTCGTGATCGGCACGCATGATGAGGCGGCCTACACCGACGCGGTGCGCGGATTGAAAGTGCTGCCGACGCTCGCGGGTGGCCCTACGCGTCAGCACTCCGTGATGCATGGATTGGAAGCGCTCGCGCATCACAAGCCAGATTACGTGTTGATCCACGATGCTGCGCGCCCGCTCGTATCACCCGCGATAATCGAGAGCGTTGTCGATGCCTTGCGCGGCGGTGCGAGCGCGGCCATGCCGCTAATCCCCGTCGCCGATACGCTGCGCCGTCAGGACGACGGCAAGTGGGTCAGTGTCGCGCGAGATGGTTTGCTGCGTGCGCAGACGCCGCAAGGCTTTGCGTTCGCGAAAATCCTGAAAGCGCATCGCGACAACAAGACCCTCGCCCTCACCGATGACATGGCGCTGGCGGAACTCGTGGGCCTCGATCTCGTTGTTGTGCCGGGGGAAGAGTCCAACCTCAAAGTCACCACGCCGAAAGACCTCAGCATGGCCGAACAGCTTCTTTCTGCGCGCCTGGGCGATAGCCGCACCGGCATGGGCTATGACGCGCACCGCTTCGCGCCCGGCGATCATGTGTGGTTGTGCGGAATAAAGATCGCGCACGACCACGCGCTCGAAGGCCATTCCGACGCGGATGCGGGTTTACATGCCCTCACCGACGCCATCCTCGGTGCCATCGGCGCGGGCGATATCGGCCAGCATTTTCCGCCGACCGACGAACGCTGGCGCGGCGCGCCGTCGTGGAAATTTCTCGATCACGCGGCAAACCTCGTGCGCGACGCTGGTGGCGCGATCTCGCACTGCGATGTCACGCTGATCTGCGAACGCCCGAAGATCGGCCCCCACCGCGAAGCGATGCGCGAGAAGATCGCGGAGATTCTGAAACTCGATCTCTCGCGCGTCAGTGTGAAAGCGACAACAACCGAAGGCATGGGTTTCGAAGGCCGCCGCGAAGGTCTCGCCGCACAAGCCGTCGCCACCGTGAGGATGCCGTGATGTGGGATATGGCTGCGACGGTATTTGGTGTTGGGCGCTCGCCGGTTGCGCCGGGAACGGTCGCGAGTTTGGTCTCGCTTCCAGTTGCATGGCTGGTGATGATGTATGGCGGACCGTTCGTGCTACTGGCGCTGGCCGCGGCGGTTTTCATTTTCGGTCTTTGGGCGAGCGAGAACTATGCCGTACAGGCCGGCAACGCCGATCCCTCCGAATGCGTGATCGATGAAGTGGCCGGACAGTTCATCGCCTGCGCGATGGCGCCATTGTCGATCCCCGGATTCGCCGTCGCCTTCGTTCTGTTCCGCTTGTTCGATGTGTCGAAGCTCTGGCCGATCTCCTGGGCGGAGCGGATGCCCGGCGGTCTCGGCATCATGTCGGACGATCTGCTCGCTGGCGTGTTCGCCGGCGCGATCGTTGCCGTGTTCGCCGGTGTCGGCCTACTCTGAGGGCATGTTCTCACCGCACCTCCTGCGTCTTGCCGAAGTCGTGCTGATGGAAGCGCGCGAGCAGAAACTGCGCATCGCCACCGCAGAAAGCTGCACGGGCGGCTTGATCGCAGGATTGTTGACGGAAATTCCCGGCTCGTCCGATGTCGTCGAGCGTGGCTTCATCGTCTATTCCAACCGCGCCAAGCAGGACATGCTCGGCGTCCCCGGCGATCTGATTGCCGACATGGGCGCTGTGTCCGAAGCCGTCGCGCGCATGATGGCCGAAGGCGCGGTCGAGAATTCCAACGCGCACGTCGCCGTTGCAGTGACGGGGGTCGCCGGCCCCGGCGGCGGCACGCCAATGAAGCCCGTCGGCCTTGTTCACGTCGCTGCCGCACGCGAGAACCGCTCGATCCTCCACGAAGCCCACCGCTTCGGCGACATCGGCCGCAGCGAAGTGCGCATCAAGACCGTCGAAGCCGCGCTGGAACTGCTACGCAAGCTTCTTTGAATATCGAGATGAGGCCGAAAGATGACCGTCTGGAAATTCAATTGCATGGAAAGGGACTACCCGGGTCTGTGGCAGCAGTGGTTTAAACACCAATGCGTTGCGGTCGGTTGGGCGCCGCAAGAAGGTTATCCGTTATATGGCGTGGTCACCGGCGAGCACGCCAATGGATGGAAGCGCACGCGGGCCACACTGGAGAGAATCGAGGTCGGCGATTTTGTTGTCGCCGCTCTAAGTGGGCATCGCGTCGGTCGGATCGGGCAAGTCACGGAACTGAATATTCAAGACGCCGATTGGAAGCCTCTGGTTCCTAAAAGCACTAGAAATGCACATGGAGAAATTGGTCGTCGCGTTTCAGTGCGTTGGGACTTCATGACTGGACCAGATAACCGTGAACTGGTTGTTGCCCTGCCAACAAATGTGCGCCTCTCGAACGGAGAGCTTCGACCTACTATCGCTGAAATTCAATCAGTGCCGCTTGATGCGTTGATGAGAGCGATGTCTGACCCTGATAATTGGGTTAGCCTTTGGTCGCAGTTCAAATATGAAACTGAACTTTCTGATTACATCGCTACATTTCCGCACCGTCTTGAGGACGGGTTGCTTCCGTATCCCGACGCAAAGATTAGAGAGAAGATCTTCTCCGACGGAAAGCGATCGGATGTTTTGGTTGTCGAGTGCAAGCAATACAGCCCGAAATTAAAGGATATCGATCAACTTCGGCATTATATGGCTCAGCTTGCAAAGGAAACCGAGAAAGCGAGGCCGCGTGGAATTTTGGTTCATGGTGGCTCGCGAAAGCTACGGACAGAGATAGCGAGGCATGCGAGAAAATTGCCGAAAGTAGAAATTGTCCAATTTCGGTTAGACGTAGATTTTTCTCCGTGTGCCTAAGCTTTTGAAAGCTTCCGCGCGCGATCCAGAAACGCGTCTGTTGTGCGGAGCATCACGCGACCGAATGCGGCGCCCGCGACCATATTCAGAACGGGATTGCGGAATTCGAACTGGATCGAGAAATCGACCTTGCAGTTCTGACCTTCCGGCGTGAAGCGCCAGTGGTTCTCCAGAACGCGAAACGGGCCTTCCGTCTGCGCCACATCGATGGTACGCCCGTCGGGATCGAGATTGACGCGGCTGGTATAGCTCTCGCGAAAACTCTTGAATCCCACGGTCATGTGGGCCTTGAGAATGTCGCGGCCCTTCACCTGCTCGCGCGAGACGATGTGCAGTGCGCTGACCCAGGGGAGGAATTCGGGATATTTCTCGACGTCGGCCACGACCTGAAACATCAGATCGGCCGTATACGGAACGACGCGTGTCTCGCTGTGTGTGGTCACGGATTACGCGACTGCCGTGCGGCTTTCATCTGCGCGAAGTCGCTATCGGCGTGATAGGACGAACGCGTCAGCGGCGACGCGGACACCATCAGGAAGCCCTTCGCGCGCGCGACCTGTTCCAGACCCTTGAACTCATCAGGTGTCCAGAAGCGTGCGAGTGGGGCGTGCTTCTTCGTCGGTTGGAGATATTGGCCGATGGTCAGGAAATCGACATTCGCGGCGCGCAGATCGTCCATCACCTGCATGATCTCTTCGCGACTCTCGCCGAGACCGACCATCAAACCGGATTTCGTAAAGCCGTCCGGCACCAGTTCCTTCGCCCGCGCGAGCAATTGCAGCGATGCGAAATAACGCGCGCCCGGGCGCACGGAGAGATACAGCCGCGGAACGGTCTCGAGATTGTGGTTGAACACATCCGGCCGCGCATCCATCACGATGCCGAGCGCGCCATCCTTGCGCAGGAAGTCTGGTGTCAGAACTTCGATGCTTGTGCCGGGGCTGACTGCGCGGATCGCGCGAATGGTGTTGGCGAAATGTTCCGCGCCGCCATCGGGAAGATCGTCGCGATCGACCGAAGTGATCACAACATGCTTGAGGCCGAGCTTGGCAACCGCCTTCGCGACATTCTGTGGTTCGTCCAGATCGAGCGCGCCGGGCAGCCCCGTCTTCACATTGCAGAACGCGCAGGCGCGCGTGCAGGTGTCGCCCAGGATCATCATCGTCGCATGGCGATGCGTCCAGCACTCGCCGATGTTCGGGCATGCCGCCTCTTCGCACACCGTGTGCAGCTTGTGCTCGCGCACGATCTCTTTGGTCGCGGCATACTCGCGGCCGACAGGCGCCTTGACGCGAATCCACTCAGGCTTGCGCTGAACGGCGCTGTCCGGGCGGTGCGCCTTCTCCGGATGCCGCGGCTGGCTGGTGCGATCGATGACGACGGTCATGCCGGGTCATATAGGACTCTTCGCCCGCCAATGCCACAATGGTCGCAGAGAGCCAAAGGATTGCGCCATGACAAGCCCCGCCGACATGTTTGTGCTTGCCGACCGCGTCATGCAAGCGATTGAGAACAACGACACCGAGACTATCCGTGCCTGCTACGCGCCCGACGCATGCATCTGGCACAATTTCGACGGCGAGGAGCAAACGGTCGATGAGAATCTGCGGACTTTGGGTTGGGTCGACAAAAGGCTGAAGAACCGCAAATACGAGATTATCTCGCGACGAGTTTTCGATGGCGGCTATCTTCAGGAGCATATCCTGACCGGCACACTTGCCGACGGCGCGGCGTTCAGCATGCCCGCCTGTCTTGTCATCACGGTTCGCGACGGCCGAATCACGCGGCTCGCGGAATATCTGGATTCCGCCCATGTGCGACCACTTTTGGAGGCGTGAATAACGAGGCCATTTGCGCCGACCGGGCGCTGGGCTAGGTTGAGGACAAGATAACCGGCGAGTTCAACGCGGGATTTCGGGGAGAACGCTTTGACCTTATCTACTGTCGCCGCCGCATCCGGCGAGGACGTCTGCCCGCTCGACATGTCGACGACGAGCCAGTCCGTGTTCCGCGGCTTCGTGAAGGCGCGGAGCAAGTTCGGCGGCAAGCGCGTGTGTATCGCCGATGTCGACGACAGCCCCCGCACCTATGACGACATCCTGCGTGGTTCGCTGGCTCTCGGGCACGCGCTGAAGGCGGGCACGAAGGCTGGCGAATGTGTCGGCGTGATGATGCCGACGGGCGCCGGTGCGATCGCCGCATTCTTTGCGCTTTCCGCCTATGGCCGCATTCCGGCGATGCTCAATTTCACGTCCGGGGCCGCCGCGATCAAGTCGGCGATCAGGACAGCGAAGGTGAAACGGGTTGTCACCGCGCATCGCCTCATCAGCAATGCTGGCCTCGAGCCGCTGATCGCCGAGCTGAACGGACTCGTCGACATCGTCTATCTCGAAGATGTGCGTGAGAACCTCTCGATCTTCGACAAGGCGGCTGCTGCGATCGGTTCATTCATCCCCGGATTCGTGACCAGAAATCCGTCACCCGATGCGCCGGCGGTAATCCTCTTCACTTCGGGCACCGAAGGCGAGCCGAAAGGCGTCGCGCTCAGCCACGCCAATCTTCTCGCCAATGTCGAGCAGGTGCGCGTCCATCTGGAGCTCTATCCGTCCGATATCCTTCTCAATCCCCTGCCCGCATTCCACTGTTTCGGATTGACGGTCGGATCGCTGATGCCGGTGATGCTGGGCCTCAAGGTGGTTTGTCATCCGACGCCGCTGCAGCCGAAGGAGATTGTCGGACGCATCAAGAAACACAGGGCGACCATTCTCGTCTCCACGGATACCTTCATCACGCAATACGCGCGCGTCGGCGAACCCGGCGATCTGTCATCGCTGCGTCTCACGGTTTGCGGGGCGGAGCGCCTGCGCGATGAAACGCGCGCACTGCTGCGCAAGAAGCACGGCATCGAGTTGCTTGAAGGCTATGGCGTCACCGAGACGTCGCCGGTGATCGCCGCGAACAGACCCGGCGCGAACCGCCCGGGAACTGTGGGACAGATGATGGCGGGCATGGAGTTTCGCCTGGACCCTGTTGAAGGGATCCCGAACGCGGGGCGCCTCGTCGTGAAGGGCCCGAACGTCATGCTCGGCTATCTGAAGCCGGACGCACCGGGGAAGATCGTGCCGCCCGACGGCGGCTGGCACGACACCGGCGATGTTGTGTCCGTCGATGAAGACGGATTCATCGCGATCAAGGGGCGCCTGAAGCGCTTCGCGAAGATCGGCGGCGAGTCCGTTTCGCTCGCGGTCGTGGAAAGCTGCGCGTCCGCGCTTTGGCCGGACGATAGCCATGCTGCGGTTACGGTTCCGGACGGGCGCAAGGGTGAGCAGATTGTCCTTGTCACAACGAACAACGCCGCCAATCGCGTCGATCTGGTCGGCTGGGCGCACAACCACGGTGTTTCGGAACTCGCGATACCGCGGCGGCTGATAGTCGTGGAGGATATCCCGGTGCTGGGGACCGGCAAGACGGACTACGTCAAAGTCCAGAAAATGGTCGCGGATGCGACGCCGTCTAGCTGAACTTTTTCGCCTGCTCCGCCATCACGGCCTCGTGCCGGGCGCAGATCTTCGGCCATAGCGACGCCAGTTCTGGATCGCGCAGACCGAGTTCTTCATCGAAGAAGCGCACAAGCTCGTCCGCGCTGTTGAGGATGCGGTCTTCGTATCCCTCGGGCGTGACCGTCCGCACCACGCGGCCGCGTACGCCGACAACGCTGTTCTCGCGGAAGCGGAAGCAGAACAGGTTCAGGACGAAGTGCGAGTCCGGCGCCGTTTGAAGCTGATTGCACCGCGCCGCGAGCTTCGCCTCATCCGCCGGCGCGAGATTGAAATCGAAATTCGGCGCGCCACCCCAGGGGTGATTGCGCAGACGCCACCAATTCTCATCCACCCGCGACACTGAAAACGGCAATCCGCCGGATACGAAATCACCTTCCACGATGCGGATCGGTTCGATCGGTCCGTCGCCGAAGCCGGCATCGGCGAGATACAGCCCCTCGTCGAGCTCCACCTTCAGGACCAGATGATTGCCTTCCGTGGGTTCGCCGAACATCTCGCGCATCACCGCGCCGGTCGCACGCGTGACCTTAAAGCCTAGCTGGTCGAGCGCCCATCCGAGAATGCCATTCATCTCGTAGCACCAGCCGCCGCGCTTGCGGACCACGATCTTGTCGTAGATCGTGGGCCGCTCGATGGTCACCGGCCGTCCGAGCTGCACGTCGAGATTTTCGTATGGGATCGAACGCAGATGCGCGGCATGCACGCGTTTGAGCGTCGCCAGCGTCGGCGGCTGCGGCCCCGACAAGCCGATACGATTGAGATAGGCCCCCACATCCATGCGTCGACACTACACGGAACATGTGCTGCGCCAAAGTGCGTCATTTGACTTGGAGCCATGCGCCGGGTGACGGTTCGGTATGTGGCAGGTCATTCGTTTTTACGTTCAACGCGCGCGTGAGTTGCGCTCTTCGGGTCAACTCGGGCACGCGATCCTTTCGCGACTGCGCAGGCGCCATGCCGAGGCGCGCTTCAATGCCGAGCAGTCCACGGCGCGGGTTCGCAAGGAGTATTCTGCCGATCTGCCGGTGGGATATCCGGCGCGCAAGATCACGCTGAGCTTGAGCGTGCCCTTCACGCAGACCAAGCCGAACATCGCCTTTACCGATCACGTCGTGGATCAGCAGGACCGAATGACGAACACGGTTCTTGCGACGATGCGGGGCGGTTTCGTCGTATCGCGCGATCTGGGCAAGACCTGGAAGATCGTGAAAGTCGAAGGCCATGCGGAACACTATTTCATCAACGTCAAGGACATCGGGCTAGGTGAGTTTCTGATCCAGACCATTCCGCCACAGAGTCGCGGGATAAAGAACGTGCCTCTCGACATGCTCGTGGTGAACGAGAGCGGCAAGGTGATCGTCAAGCATCCGGCGCACAGCCATCGCTGGCATGGGTCACGCTCGGCTGCGATCGCCGGCAGCACGATCCTGTTTGCGGAATATCTCAGCAACATCGCTGTCGATGGAAAGCGTCCAGCCGATTGCAAGGTGTGGCGCAGTCGCGATCGTGGGCGCAGTTGGGAAGCCGTGTTCGAGCAGCTGGGCGGCAACGTCCGTCACTTTCATTTTCTTCAGCCGCGCCCCGGCAATGAAGGCGAGTGGTGGCTCACCTCAGGCGATCTTCCGAGCGAGTGCCACATATGGGTGACGCACGATGACGGCGACAATTGGGATGACATCAGCACACCAAGGCGCGAGCGCATCAAAGCTTCCGGCGAGCACTACAAGCGGGATCTGTTCCGTCTGACCGACCTGGCCTGGGTCGAAGGCGATGTCATCTGGGGAACGGACGATCATGTGGGCTATGGCAAACCACCGGGTGCGCGCGTCTTCCGAAGCGCTATCGGCAGGCGGCTGGAGCCGGAACTGATCGGCATTGGCCGGTGGCACTTTCGCAACATGGTCGATATCGGAGATTTCCTGCTGCTCCTATCGCAGCGAAGCAACGTCGCAGGGACACCGGACGCTCTGAAGAAGCCGAGCGTCCACCTTGTCCCGAAGAAAGCCGTTCCCGGGGCGCCGGGCATGGTGCATGTGTGCGATCTCGACATCTATCCCACGCGCGACCGGCCCGGCTTCACCTTTTCCAAGGCAAGCCGCGCTGCGGTGGATGGCACGTTCTTCACCTATCGCTCCAGCGAGGATGTTTTTCCCGCGGGCCACAGAATCCTCGAGTGGAAGGTGACGCTGGAATAGCCATCGGCGATCCGGAATATCGCCGTGCCTAACCCTCGAAACGCAGGCATGTCACGCCGGACGCGCGCACGGAGAATGCGGCCGAGAAATCCTTCGCGCTGATTTCGACATCGTTGCCGGACGTTCGGATTCCCGATGCGGCGGCGGTTGAGGACCATTGGAATAACGACGCCATCACCGATTTGCGGGCGCGCCGCGCACGGCGGATGTACGGCGTCGGAACGATATGATCGTCGTCCGTCATCAGCCAGGCGATGGGATTGCCGGGTCCTCCCTGCTCTATCCTGCAACTCGAGGCGCCATCATCGAATGCCACGAGGAGGTGCCCGTCCCTTTCGGAAGAAAAGCGCAAACCGTCCACAGGCCGGAATTGCGGCGCGACATGCCAGAACTGCTCGAAATCGCAGGCGGAGAAGAGTGAGGTGCTCTTGAGATGGTCTACAGCGACAAATGCGTTGTGCCTCTTGAGATGAATGACGAAGCGGTCGACCGTGCCGCCATCATAGGCGCTGTTGAAACCGTGCGCGGCTTCCCACCCTTCGCCGCTCCACCGCGAGATAACACCGGCGAGCGGCTTACCTTTGCGCGTACGCATCGAATAGCCCTTGCCGCCGACTCGATACGTGTTGTGCGTCGCGGGATCGAAGCGCGCAGCGTTGCGGATATCGTCCGAGGTTTCCTTGTTGTAGGTGCCGCCGTCGACAAGAAGATCGATCGGCCCATGGCTGAACAGCACGGACAGATCATCGGCATGCTTGTGCTTCGGCGCGCTCAGATTGGCATAGAAGATCAGGGACGATACATCCGGCGCCAACGCACGCGCGCTGTGGCTCACGAAATAGCCTGAAGCTGGGAAGAAGTATGTTTCCTCCTTTCGGTCGAACTTGCCGGTCGCGCCGGCCTGCTCTTCTCCGCGCAGCGATGCAACGAGTGCCTTTGCCGCCACGATCGCACGCAGCGCCTCGCGCGGCGTCGTGTCACCGATGAGCGGTGCCTGCCCGTCGCATTTCACCACCGCCTCGGCGAATGTCTCCATCCGGGCGAGTGCATCGACCAACTCGTCCATGCCGCCGGCGCCGGCAACGCGCATGTCGGACAGCAGATCGCACAGAAGGCCCATGATCAGGCGGTGGTATTCGAAGGAGTTCTCCTGCCACACGCCGTCTTCGGTCAGCATGGTGTCGAGCTGATAGTGCTTGAGACGGTCGAGGCCGTTCTGAAGCTGGCCGCGGAAGTGTTCCGTGCCTTCGAACAGGAGTGCGGTGATGATGACGAGCGCGTCCTGCCGGACGCCGTGGTTGCCGGACTTGATGTAGACGCGCTCGCTCAGAAGCATATCGATGGACGAGCGCAGACTGGCAAACACCGCCGTCACCGTCAGTTCGTCTATCCGCTCGCCGCGCCGTTGGGCCGAGCGGGCGCAAATGAGGTAAGCGAGCAAGGTCTTGATGCGCCGGCACACGGTGCCCTCGTGCCATGCGCGTTGTGCCATCGGCGCGTCCGGCGGATTTGCGCGCAGGAAATCCGCGATCACATCGCCGATGCGTTCGAGAACATTGGCAAGCTCGACGCCATTGCGCCGCAGCAGCTTGCGGAAGATCTGGGCATCGCGGAGCGGCCCGTCATTGGCGAGCACGAAGTAGAGTCCGAGCGCAGGTCCCAGAAATTCGAGACCCAGGAAATACGATTGCCAGCTGCGGTTCGGACCCGGCGTCGACCAATCGATCGGTCTGCCGAGCCTCATGCGTCCCCAATTCGGGTATGACGGGAACGAGGCATAGCCATCCAGGAAATCTGCGATGCTCCCCTCGTCTGGCGTGAACTTGATCATGCGCGGCAGGTCGCGCCCGCTCCATTGCAGCCCCAAGAGAATTTCACCCGCGGAAACCGAAGGCGATTCGCGCCCGGACTGCGTGCTCGCATCTAGTGACCGGCGAACATCGAACCGGTCGATGAATTTTGCGACCGTCCGCGCGACGGCCTGATAGCCGCGGCGGTTCAGCGCGCCGTCACCCGTCAGCAGCCGCGCGGGATCCCAGCGCATGAACTTCGACATCAGCGGCACGAGATATCCGCCATGGTCGTGGGCCAGCGCCGCTATGAGCGTATTCCTGTCCGCAATCTCTTTCGCCCGTGCGCCCAGCGTGTCGAGACTGACAAGCTCCAGAAAGACTTTTGTCGGCGCGGCGTCGTTGCGGATGACGTTCGACTGATCCGCCACAAAGCCGTCTTTTGCGACGTCGGCTTCGCGGAAAGCATAGACCAGCACGTCCGCATCCGCGCGGTCGGACAGAACCGGACCTTCGCTCACGATGTCGAAACTCTCGGCCAGCGATTTGGAAAGGCTCTGGCGATAGGTTTCGTCCGCGCAAACGATGCCAACGCGCAGGCGCGCAGCGGCGATGGGTCTGCTGTCGGTTGCGGTGGTCATGGCGCATCCAACGAAGACTGTTTTGCGCGCTCACACAAGGGCCTTTGGCTGCGGATCGAACTGCGCTACTCGTTGGCCGTTTACACAAACGGTCGGCCCGTGCAGGCAGCGCAGATTCTAAGATTTTTTCGGTCCCATTGGCTGCGCAGCCGCGCGCTGGCGAAAGCGAAACGCAAGCCGGATGCCGATCCATCGGAGGATATCGCAGCGCCGTCCATCGACGGCCTTATGCCACTGGCGCGGACAAAACTGAAAGCCATGGCCGACGTGATGGGGTGCAGTGAAGCGGAAGCTTCGTTGCGCATTCTGGAGCGTACGCTGGCTTCTTTGCCGGATCGCGCCTTGCCCGCCTATCTGCTGCCGTCACTCGCGATCGCGCGGTGCGAGCGCATCGGCGAAGAGCTGATGCAGATCGAATTGAAGGACGGCCATGTCTTCACCGGCCATCGCTCCAACCAGAAGGAATTCTTCCTTTATCAGACGCTTTCGCAGCACCTTCCGGCGAAGATCGACGGTGACGCATACAAGCTCGCGCTAGATATCGAGCGGCGCTACTACGGCATTCCCTTCCCCTGGTTCATCCGTCGCGGCGGGATCTATGTCGAGGGCGGCTGTTTCACGGGCATGAAAGCGGTGCGCTGGGCCGATCTCGGAAAGCCACAGAAGATACTGGCGGTCGAGATGGGCAGCGCGAACTTCGAAATATTGCGGACCAACATCGCGGACAATCTTCTCGCAGACATCATCAGGCCCGTCCACGCCGGGCTCTGGAGCGAAAGCGGCGATGGCATGCAGAAGCATGATTTCTCGACTCGCCGCTTCCTTGAAACGACGGACGACTGGAAGGCGCAGATGCGCCACGACGAACCCGTGCGGCTGCTGACGCTGAAAGACCTTCTGGAGGAGAGCCAGGTGGACGTCGCCGACTACGTCAATGTGCAGGTCAACGGCGCGGAGATCGCAGTGCTCGAAGGCGCGATGGACGCACTCGACCGGATCAAGGTGATCGATATCGCCGCCTACTACTCGAAAAATGGCGTCAAGAACGTGGAGATTGTTCAGAAGATGCTTGTGGACGCGGGATGCACAATTCTTCAGCGCAGTGAGCTCGGGCGCATCACCGCGGTGACACCCCGATTCTACGAAGAGGTCATGGCGTTAAAAGAACAGCGGGACCGCCGTCGGGTAAGGAGGTAGGGTGGTTTTCGCCGTTTGCGCGGCAGGCCCAGGGTGCATCGCGAAATAATGCTCTTAGGTAATCTTTATCGCGGGCCGCTCCGACGTAACTCTTACTTATCTTCAAGCGATTGAAAAGAAAGCATTATCTTGAAATCTGAACAAATGTCGTCTTTTTTGCGATTTTCCCTACGGGGCACTCTTGTATATTACGAACTCCATGCTAGATGTGAGTGCGTAATAGTAGGGAGGCGGGAGTAGCGCGGCGTGCCACCAGAATCTGACTACACGCGCAAATTCCGTAAGGAACTCATGGCCGGGCTTTCTTCGCTCGTCCTGCTGGCGGTGCTCGCCCGCGCTGGACGGGAAATGTACGGATACGAAATCGCCAAGGCGGTTAAGGCCGAAGGCGAAGGCGGGTTGATCTTCAAGCAGGGCGCAATCTATCCGGTCCTGCGATCGCTCCACGCGACGGGGCTTCTGAACAGCAGGGTTGAGGCATCAGCCTTCGGCCCTCCCCGCCGCTACTACGACATCACCGACGACGGACGCCGCGCGCTGGCCGAATGGCAGTTCGCCTGGCGCGACATGCGCGAGTTCGTCGACGACGCATTGCAGGCCGGCGCGACCGCAGGAGCGGGTAATGAATTCAGACCGTCCGCCTGAAACAGTCCGGGCCTATCTGGCCGATCTCAGGCGCGCGCTCAAAGGCGCGCCTGCGGGACTGATTTCGGACGCGCTTGCCGACACCGAAGACCACCTCAACAACGAGATTTCGCACAATCCGGAAATTCCGGAATCCCAGATCCTGGCGACCGTGATCGAGACCTACGGCACGCCGCAAGAAATCGCAGAGGAGTATAGAGACATGGAAGCCACCATTGGCGGCCCGTTCCCCAAATCCGATGCCGCGCCTGAACGCCGCTACGGATTCTTCAACGTCATTTCCGATCCGCGCACATACGGTGCACTGCTGTACATGCTGTTGTCGCTTATCACTGGCATTTTCTATTTCACCTGGACGGTGACCGGTCTTTCGCTCACCGTCGGGTTCGCGATCCTCATCATCGGCATTCCGTTCGCGCTGCTGTTCATGGGTTCCGTTCGCGTACTCAGCCACGTTGAAGGACGCATCGTCGAAGGCTTGCTCGGCGTGCGCATGCCGCGCCGCTTGCCGCCGACCACACAGGCCGACGAAACGCTCTGGGCGCGCATCAAGGACGCGTTCACCGACAGCCGCACGTGGTCATCGATGTTCTACATGCTGCTGATGTTGCCGCTCGGCATTGCGTATTTCACAATCGCGATCACGGGCCTCGCAGTTTCGCTCGGCGTGACCGGCGGCTCGCTCTACGCGCTGATCACCAACGATGCGAGCCACATCCAGATCGATGACGTGCCGTGGCTGCAGCATCTGCTGCACACCGCGCCGGGATTGATCCTGTTCGCGTTCCTCGGCGTGATCCTGTTCTTCTTCATGCTGC